>Ga0073934_10000438_pt1 | contig 121261 bp, 103 predicted proteins | sample LarsenN4metaG_FD_76834 | JGI IMG/M metagenome (GOLD analysis project Ga0073934, IMG submission 76834) | Hot spring sediment bacterial and archeal communities from British Columbia, Canada, to study Microbial Dark Matter (Phase II) - Larsen... ... | reverse complement strand
GGTTGTGCTTCGACAGCACCTTCGTGATCGCTGCCGTCAACGTCGTCTTCCCGTGGTCGATGTGCCCGATCGTCCCCACGTTCACGTGCGGTTTGCTGCGGTCAAATTTCTCTTTCGCCATGTCCTTAGCTCCTAGCTGTTAGCTCAAAACCGTTACTTGCTCGCCGTGCTCTTGCCCTGCACCTTGGCGATGATCTCTTCCGCCACACTGCGTGGCGCTTCCTCATACCGGGCAAAGTGCATCGAGTAGGTCGCGCGGCCCTGTGTGCTCGACCGCATGTGCGTCGCGTAGCCGAACATCTCGCTCAGCGGCACGATGGACTTGATGACCTGCGAACCGGCGCGGTGCTCCATGCCCTCGATGCGGCCGCGGCGGCTGTTCAGGTCGCCGATGATGGTGCCCATGTACTCTTCCGGCACCACCACTTCCACGTGCATCACAGGCTCCAGCAGCACCGGGCTGGCCTTGCGCGCGGCTTCCTTGAACGCCATCGAACCGGCGATCTTGAAGGCCATTTCGTTCGAGTCCACTTCGTGGTAGCTGCCGTCGTAGAGCTCGCACTTCACGTCGACCATCGGGTAGCCGGCCAGGACGCCGCCTTCACTGGCTTCGCGCATGCCTGCTTCGATGGGCTTGATGAACTCTTTCGGGATGGAGCCGCCGACGATCTCGTTGAGGAACTCGAAGCCCTTGCCGGGCTCGTTGGGATGGATGCGGACCTTGACGTGTCCGTACTGGCCGCTGCCGCCGGTCTGGCGGATGTACTTGCCTTCGGCCTCTGAACTCTTGCGGATTGTCTCGCGGTAGGCGACTTGCGGCTTGCCGACGTTGGCCTCGACCTTGTGCTCGCGCATCATGCGGTCGACGATGATCTCCAGGTGCAGCTCGCCCATGCCGCTGATGATGGTCTGGCCGGAGTCCTGGTCGGTATGGACGCGGAACGTGGGGTCTTCCTGCGCCAGCTTGGCCAGCGCTACGCCCATCTTTTCCTGGTCGCCCTTGGTCTTCGGCTCCACCGCGACGGCGATGACCGGCTCGGGGAACTCGATGGACTCGAGCACCACCGGGTGCTTCGCGTCCGTGATGGTGTCGCCGGTGGTGATGCCCTTCAGGCCCACGCAAGCGCAGATGTCGCCGGCGAAGATCTCGTTGATCTCTTCGCGCTTGTTGGCGTGCATCTTGAGCAGGCGGCCGATGCGCTCGGACTTGGTGGTGCGCGGGTTGAGCACGCTGTCGCCGGTCTTGAGCTGTCCGGAGTAGACGCGGATGAAGGTCAACTGGCCGACGAACGGGTCGGTCATGATCTTGAACGCCAGGGCGCTGAACGGCTCGTTGTCGTCCGCCTTGCGCATGACCTTCTGGTCCGGCTTATCGGGGTTGAGGCCTTCGACCGGGGGAATATCGAGCGGGGAGGGTAGGAAGTCGACGACCGCGTCGAGCAGCGTCTGCACGCCCTTGTTCTTGAATGCGGTGCCGCACAGCACCGGGAAGATCTTCAGATCGATGACGCTCTTGCGCAGCGACGCCTTGAGCTTGTCGGCGGGAATCTCTTCTCCCTCGAGGAACATATGGAGGATCTCATCGTCGTTCTCGGCGATGGACTCGACCATCTGCATGCGGAAGGCTTCGGCCTTCTTGCGCAGGTTCTCGGGGACCTCTTCGACGTCGTACTTGGCGCCCATGGTCTCGTCGTTCCACACGATGGCCTTCATCGTGAACAGGTCGACGACGCCCTTGAAGGCGGCTTCCTGGCCGATGGGGAGCTGGATGGCGACGGGCTTGGCGTTGAGGCGCTTGCGGATGGTGTCGATGGCGTGCTCGAAGTCAGCGCCCATCTTGTCCATCTTGTTGATGAAGCAGATGCGCGGCACGCCGTACTTATCGGCCTGGCGCCACACGGTCTCCGACTGCGGCTCGACGCCATGCACGGCGTCAAAGCAGGCGACGGCGCCGTCCAGCACGCGCAGCGAGCGCTCCACCTCGGCGGTAAAGTCCACGTGGCCCGGGGTGTCGATGATGTTGATGCGGATGTCTTTCCAGAAGCACGTGGTGGCGGCGGAGGTGATGGTGATGCCGCGCTCCTGCTCCTGCTCCATCCAGTCCATGGTGGCGGTGCCTTCATGGACCTCACCGATACGGTGCGTGATCCCCGTATAGAAGAGGATGCGCTCCGTGGTGGTGGTCTTGCCGGCATCGATGTGCGCCATGATGCCGATGTTCCTGCAACGATTTAGAGGTACCTGACGGGCCACTGTATGTTCTCTTCCCTGAACTCGTTATTCCGCGTTTACCAGCGGTAGTGTGCAAACGCCTTGTTGGCTTCCGCCATGCGGTGCACGTCTTCTTTCTTCTTGATAGCGGCGCCCTTGCCGTTGGCGGCATCGAGCAGCTCATTGGTCAGCTTGTCGACCATGCCCTTTTCGGCGCGGGTGCGGCTGTAGCCCACCAGCCAGCGGATGGCGAGCGAGGTGCGGCGGTCCGGATTGACCTCGACCGGCACCTGGTAGTTGGCGCCACCCACGCGGCGGCTCTTGACCTCGAGCACGGGCTTGGCGTTCTCCACGGCCTTCTTGAAGAGCGTGAGCGCGTCAGCGCCGCCCTTCTTCTCCAGGTTCTTCATCGACTCATAGAAGATCGACTGGGCGGTCGACTTCTTGCCCTCATACATCAGGGAGTTGACGAACTTGGTCACGAGCGTGGAGTTGTAGACCGGATCGGCGGCCACTTCGCGCTTCGACAGATGTCCTTTTCTCGGCATAGTCCTTGTCCTTCTAAACTCTTAAGCCTTCGGGCGCTTGGCGCCGTATTTCGACCGCGACTGCTTGCGGTTGGCGACGCCGGTGGTGTCCAGCGTTCCGCGCACCACGTGGTAGCGGACGCCGGGCAGGTCCTTCACACGGCCGCCGCGGATGAGCACGATCGAGTGCTCCTGCAGGTTGTGGCCGACGCCGGGGATGTAGGTGGTGACCTCGATCCCGTTGGTCAACCGGACGCGCGCAACCTTGCGCAGCGCCGAGTTCGGCTTCTTGGGCGTCTGGGTGTAGACGCGGGTGCAGACTCCGCGCTTCTGCGGGCACTCCTGCAACGCCGGGCTCGCCGTCTTATAGCGCGGCGACTTCCGGCCCTGCTTCACCAACTGATTGAATGTAGGCACGTCGTTTCGCTCCGAATTACCTGTTTGCGGCACTTGACCGCAGCGCCGGGCAGCCTGGGGGTATGACCCCAAGACAAGCCTCGGGCACAAATCTTCCTAAATGTGTACAACCGTCTTACTGCCTGGTGTGGCTTACGACGGTGGCGCCCCGCCCCGGTAACCATTCCGGGATGGCACTCCGTTTCGTAGGGCCTTAGCCTGCATACCCCCGCCAAGGGGCGAGGTAGCGCAAGCTTTTTCAGTCAGCGTCCATGGTGGTGCCGGACGCGTATCAGCGAGGGGTATTTCTGAAGACTTTGTATCCAGAAAGGGACAGCTCTACAGCAGTCCAAACATGACTCGCGGAACCTTATTAATGTATCAGGGAGGGGCAAAATCCGTCAACTTCCGGGCGGCCTAAACCTGAGCCCCGCGATAAAATCCACCCAGTGCCCGACCTGATCCACCTCGCCATCCCGGCCTTTTTGCTCCTCTTGGCCGCCGAAGCCGTCTTTGACGCCGTCATGCGGCGCGACCTCTACGAGCGGCAGGACACATTTGCCAGCCTCGCGATGGGCATCGGCAATGTGGTCGTGGGTTTGGGCGCAAAGGCCCTGCAGTTCGCCATCTTCTCCTTTATCTATCAGTTCCGCCTGTGGGAGATACCGGCGTCCGCCTGGTGGACCTGGGTTCTGCTCTTCTTCGCCGACGACCTTACCTATTACGTCTTCCACCGAACGAGCCACGAGTGCCGGCTCTTCTGGGCCTCGCACGTGGTGCATCACTCATCGCAGAGGTACAACCTCAGCACCGCGTTGCGCCAGACCTGGACCGGCGGGTTCATGGGCTGGATCTTCTGGGCGTGGCTGCCGCTCGTGGGGTTCCATCCCGCGATGGTACTGACCATGCAGGCCTTCAGCCTGATGTACCAGTTCTGGATCCACACCGAGGTCATCCGCCACATGGGGCCGCTGGAGTGGGTGTTCAATTCGCCGTCGCACCATCGCGTGCATCACGGCGCGAACGTGCGTTACCTGGACCGCAACCATGCCGGCACGCTCATCATCTGGGACCGGATCTTCGGCACCTTCGTGCCGGAGAGCGATGAGGAAAAGGTCGTCTACGGGCTGACGAAGAACATCCACACCTACAACCCGGTGCGCATCGCCTTCAAGGAATGGATGGACCTGGCGCGCGACGTGCGCTCGGCACCGGATTGGAGGACGAAGCTGCGCTATCTGTTCGCGCCGCCGGGCTGGAGCCACGATGGCCGGTCGAAGACGGCGGCGGAGTTGCGGGTGGCCGCGAAGGCGGCGGGAGCTAATTAGAAAAAGATACTTGTGCCGCCGATGCGCGGCTCAGGCCGAAAGGCATTGTCCCTCGACCCTCCACCCCAACAGCAAAGCTGTTGGGGGCCCCGGTCGGGCTTACGCCCTCGCTCGGGGTGACACATTGATGACACGTTAGGGTACAAACAGGAGCGCTACGCCACCGGGTAGCCCCGTTCGGTCCAGCCGCGCCAACCGCCGTCCATGGAGACGACTTTCTTGTAGCCCATCTTCTGCAGCGCGTCGCCAGCCAGCGCGGAGCGGTATCCGCCGCCACAATAAAGGATGATCTCCTGCTCCTTGTCGGGGATCTGGGTCTCGATGTCGCGCTCGATCACGCCTTTGCCCAGGTGCTTGGCTCCGGGCAGGTGGCCCTTGTTCCATTCGCTTTCTTCGCGGACGTCGACCAGGTTGAGCTTCTCGCCCTTCTCGATGCGTTTCATCACGTCCTGCACGGTGCACTCCTTGACCCGCGACTTGGCCTCTTCCACCAGCTTCAGGAACCCGGGGTTATGTTTCATGGCAGCCCTCCGACCCTATAGATTCTACGTGCCGGCGGCCGATTCGGCATATCCGCCCGCTACTGACGCGGACGGCGCGGGTTTGCTAAACTTGAGCATCCTCACATTCCTGGCCCGCTGTGTTCGCGGGCGGAGACAGAATCCTTTGAACCAGCGGTATTTCTCCCACGGTCTTCTCTTATTGGTGCTGCTTTCCGTCATCGTCCTTCCCGGCTGCGGCGGGGGCGGGGGCGACGACAAAAAGCCTGACAACACGCCGGCGTCGTTGGACGTCAACCCGGCCACGCTGTCCATGGAGTTCGGCCAGGTGGTGCAGTTGAATGCAGCGCCTAAGAATGCGGCGGGAGAAGTCCTGCTCCAAACGGTCACCTACAGTTCTGACAACACCAGCGTAGTGACCGTCTCCGGCAGTGGCAACGTGTGCGCGGGAACGTGGGACGCGGCCTTCGTGGTCTGCACTCCGGGCACGACCGCGGCCTCGGCGAACATCATCGCCAAGGTGGGCAACGTGACCAAGTCGGTGCCGGTGAAGGTGCATCGCCGCATCGCCAGCGTGCAGATCTCATCGACCGGCGTGCCGTGCACGTCCTCGACGAAGACGCAGCAGTTCACCGCCCGCGCCTTCGCGTCCGACGGCACCGAGATCACATCGACGGTCGGCCCCGCGAGCTGGGGCTCGTCGCTGCTGGAAGTCGCGACCCTCGACGCCAACGGCCTGGCCACCGCCAAGAAGCCCGGACGCTCACAGATCACCGCCGTCATCAACAACGTGCTCAGCCTGCCGGCGTCCATGACTACCTGCCCCCCGGCTTCCATCACGATCAAGGAAACCGGCTCGAATCCGCCGGTAACGTCGTTCACGCTGGACTCGGCCGGCACCAAGACGCTGGCTGCCACCGTGGTCGACACCCTGGGCCAGGCCATCACTGACATCACGCTGACCTACTCGACCTCGCAAAGCGCCGTGGCGACGGTGAACAACTCCGGCTCGGTCGTGGCCTTCGGCGCGGGAAAGGCGGGCATCGTCGCCAGTTGCACGCCGCCAAGCTGCAATCCCGGCCTGAACACCCCGGTGTACAGCAATCTGGTGAACGTCTCAGTCAATGGCACCAGCACCACGAATGCGTACGTCACCGGCAAGACCGCGACCACGCTGATCCCAATCGACCTGGCGACCAACACCGCAGGCACCGCCATCAATATTCCCACCGTGACCGTGAACAACGCGGCCGTCAACCCGGTGATCAACTCGTTCATGTTCAACCACAACGGGAACCTGGCGTTCCTGGGTACCGACCGCGGCATGCTCACGTTCAACGCCAACACTTCCGCCATCAGCAACAACACGGCGCTGGCCGGCAAGGTGTTGGCTATCTCTCCCGACGACAATAAGGTGATAGTCGCGGCCACCGATCGCGTCTTCGTGTATGACACTGCCGGCAACACGCACACGACGCTCGGAGTTCCAGGGGCGACCGCCGCTTACTACTCACCCGACAACATGAAGGCCTACATCGTGGCGGGGACCACTACTTTCGTCTTCGAGCTGGGCGCGCTGCGCACGCTGCCGGTGGCATCGGCGGGCACCGACGTCACCATCCTGACCCAGGGTAACTATGCCTACATCGCCGGCGAGACCGGGAACGCCATCTCGGTGCGCTCCACGTGCGACAACAATCAACTGGTCTCGGTTCCTACCGCAGCCAAGCCGCTGCTGATCGAGAGCACCCACGACAGCACGCACGTCTACGCCACCGACGGCGCCAACATGTACGACATCAGCGTCACGACCGCCGAAGCCCCGTGCCCGCCGCCCAACCCGGTCCAGAGCCTGACTACGACCGCCTATGGCGCAACGGTGACCCCGAAGCAGTTGCTGGTGAAGCAGGACGGCACCAAGACCTACCTGCTGAACAACTCGCCGCAGATCCTGGTCTATGGTCCGGCCAGCGGCGTCTCGACGTTCACGATGGCGGCGTCCAGCACCGAAGCCACCACCGGTGGCCTGACCTTGGATGGCCGTTTCCTCGTTGTGGGCGCGCTCGGCGCTAACAATGTGCAGAAGTTCGACACCGCGACCGGGCTGGTGACGCCCATCGCCGTCAACCTGCGCGACAAAGATAACAACGTCGTCGCACCGGACTTCGTGGTGGTGCGCACCAAGTAGTCCGGGCGGCTGAGTCTCCTGGAGGAAAGATGAGTCGTATCCACGAGATTGCTCCTGATGTTTATCGCATCTCCTTCTTCATGCAGGAAATCAACCTGGAGTTTGCACTTTTCCTGGTGAAGGACGATGAACCTGTGCTCTTTCACACGTTGATGAAGGGCACCTTTCCCATGATGCGTGAGGCCGTGTCCAAGGTCATAGATCCGGCCAAGCTCCGCTGGATCAGCTTCAGCCACTTTGAGGCCGATGAGTGCGGCGCGCTGAACGAGTGGCTCAACGTAGCGCCTCACGCCCAAGCCGTGACCAGCCCCATCTCCGCGCTGGTGAACATCGGCGACTTCGCCATCCGCGCACCTCGCGCTCTCGGCGCTGACGAGAAGCTGGTGACAGGCAAGCATTCCTTCCGCTATGTGTCCACGCCGCACCTGCCGCACGGCTGGGACGCCGGCGTCTTCTTTGAGGAGACGTCCAAGACGCTCTTCTGCTCCGACTTGTTCCACCAGAACGGCGACCTGCCGCCCATGACCGACAAGGACGTGATGGAGACGGTCCGTCAGACGCTCATCGAGTACCAAGGCAACGAGCTGCTGGCGAATTACATGCCCTACACGGTCCACACGCGCCCGATGCTGGAGAAGCTGGCGCAGCTCGCGCCGCGCACCGTCGCCACGATGCATGGCTCGGTCTACGTCGGCGATGGCGCCCGTGCCCTGCGCGAGTTGGACGGGGTGATGAAAGAGACGCTGGGCCAGGAGCGCCGCGCGGCAAAAAGCGGCGGATAGAGCGCTGCTGTCCTCGATCATCGTTTATCATCAAGAGTTGTTCCCTTACTCGCACTGCTCATTGGTCCCGTAGGTCAATGAGTCAATGGACCAATCCATCCCATGAAGACCGGAATCATAGGCCTGCCGCAGGTGGGCAAGACGTCGCTGTTCCAGATCCTGACCAAGGTCGAGGTGGCGCACGCCTCCCACAATCCGCGCGAGGCGCACCTCGGCATCGCGAAAGTGCCGGACGACCGGCTCGACCGCCTGGCTGCGCTCTACAACCCGAAGAAACTCATCCACGCGACGGTCGAATACTCCGACGTGGCCGCCATCGGCGCCGAGGCGCTGAAAGAGAGCGGCTACGCCAACACCCTGCGCGCCATGGATGCGCTGGCGCACGTAGTCCGCGCCTTTGACGATCCATCCATCCCGCACGTGGGTGAGAACGACCCGCTGCGCGACATCAAGAATGTGGACTTCGACCTCATCGTCAGCGACCTGGGCCAGGTGGAGAAGCGGCTGGAGCGGCTGCAGAAAGACCTGAAGAAGCAGAAGACCGCCGAACTGGAGAAAGAGAACGACCTGCTCCTGCGCTGCAAGGCACATCTGGAGACCGAGAAGCCGTTGCGCGAGCTCCAGCTCGATCCCGACGACAAGAAGCGCATCCGCGGCTTCATGTTCCTGAGCCAGAAGCCCATCCTTTATGTGGTGAATGTGAATGAGAGTTCGCAGCTCGGTACGGACTTGGAAGCCGCGGTGGACAAGTACCGCCTGACCGAGGTGGCGCATCGTCCGAACGCCGGCGCTACCGCGATCTGCGGCAAGGTGGAAGCCGAGCTCGCGGCCATGCCGGACGCTGATGCCGCTGATTTCCTCTCCAGTTACGGCCTCACTGAGAGCGGCCTCACTCGCCTCATCCGCAAGACCTATGAGCTGCTCGGGCTGATCTCGTTCTTCACCGTCGGCGAAGACGAGTGCCGTGCCTGGACCACAGAGCGCAATTCTCGCGCGCAGAATGCCGCGGGCGTGATCCACTCCGACCTGGAGAAGCACTTCATCCGCGCCGAGGTCATCCACTGGGACAAGCTGCTGGAAGCGGGCTCAGAAGCGAACGCCAAGGCCAAGGGGCAGCTCCGCCTTGAAGGCAAGGACTACATCGTGCAGGACGGCGACGTGATGCACATCCGCCACAGCGGGTAGACCTCGCCGGTTCGGTACCAAGGCACGAAACAAAACCAACCCCATTCGCGTATTCTGTTTCGTCTACTGGAGACCGGTAGCCGAATACTGGAGACTGACTGATGAACAACTTTTACTACCTGGCCATCGACGGGAAGCAGGCCGGCCCGTTCCCTGCTGACGTGGTCGCGCAGATGATCCGCGAAGGCAAGGCCAACGCCCAGACCCTGGCCTTCACCAAAGGCATGTCGAACTGGACGACGCTCGACCTCATCGCCGAGTTCCGGCCGCACTTCCGCACCGAGAGCCTGGCGCTGCCGCCGATGCCGAAGCCCGGCGCCGTGCACCGCCGCAGCCATGAGATCGACTTCGAAGTGTTTGGCGACGACCTGCAGTTCGTCGAGATCACGCTCGACCCGAATGAGACCGTCGTGGCGGAAGCGGGCGCCTTCATGTTCATGACCAACGGCGTGCAGATGGAAACGCAGATGGGCGACGGCTCCAACCCGAGCGCCGGCCTGATGGACAAGGTGCTGCAGGTCGGCAAGCGGGTCTTCACCGGAGAGAGCCTGTTCATGACGACCTTCACCGCGCGCGGCGCGCGGCGGGAGCGCGTGGCCTTCGCGGCGCCGTATCCCGGCAAGATCATTGCGCTCGACCTGGCGCAGATGGGCGGCACCATGATCTGCCAGAAGCAGTCGTTCCTGTGCGCGGCCAAGGGCACGGCCATCGGCATCGAGTTTACGCGGCGCATCGGCGCGGGCTTGTTCGGCGGCGAAGGCTTCATCTTGCAGCGCCTCACCGGCGATGGCTTGGCGTTCGTGCACGCCGGCGGCACTATCGTGGACCGCGACTTGGGCCCGGGCGAGACGCTCCGCGTCGACACCGGCTGCCTCGTCGCCTTCCAGCCCTCGGTGGGCTATGACATTCAGTTCGTCGGGGGCATCAAGAACACGCTGTTCGGCGGTGAAGGCCTGTTCTTCGCCACGCTGACCGGCCCCGGACGCGTTTACCTGCAGTCGCTGCCGTTTTCACGCCTGGCGGACCGCATCTTCGCTTCGGCGCCCCGCGCCGGAGGCAAGCGCGTTGGCGAGGGCTCGATCCTGGGCGGGATCGGCGACCTGCTCGACGGCGACAACTAACCCCCGGCAAAACGAAAAAGGCGGCCGCGCAGGCCGCCTTGTTTTGTTTGCGACTCTGCGCACATTTCGGCAAAGTGCCTCTGGTATCCTCGAATCATCACGATGGATCCTATCTTTCTCAGCGTGTTGCTCGGCCTTACGGCCGCCGCCGCCAACGGTCTGGGCGGCTTCATCATCGTGCAGCAGCACTGGGACCGTTCTTACCTCAAGTACTTCATCGCCCTGGGTTCCGGATTCATGCTGGCCACGGCCATCCTGGAGATGGCGCCGGAGAGCATCCGTTTGGCCGGGGAAAAGACGCCCGTATTTATCCTCATCGGGTACCTGCTGGTGCACTTCTTCGAGCACACCGTGACGCCGCACTTCCACTTCGGCGAAGAGACGCACCACGACGAGTTCGTCCACGGGCACCGCAGTGTCTCGGTGCTCGGCGGACTGCTGATCCATACCTTCTTCGACGGCATCGCCATCGCGTCCGGCTTCCTGGTCTCGCAGTGGCTCGGGTGGGTGGTATTCCTCGCGGTCTTCCTCCACAAGATCCCGGAGGGCTTCACCGTCGCTTCGGTGATGCTCGCCAGTGGGCGCAGCCGCAACATGGCGCTGGTCGCGTCCCTGATGCTCGGCGCCGCAACGATACTGGGCGTTCTGACGATGGGGATGCTCTCCCGCTGGGTCAGTTGGGGGCTGCCCATCTCCGCGGGCGTGACCTTGTATGTGGCCGCTTCCGACCTGATCCCGGAGGTGAACAAGGAACCCGGCGGCCGCATGGCGCTGCTGGTGTTCGTCGGTGTTGCGCTGCTCTTCCTACTGGATTATTTCTTCAAGGCCGCACACTAGACCAATTTCTCATGGAGGACTTAACGGCAGCTGCGGGTGCAAAAGAGACCCGGTTCGATGCTGGGATGTGGTTCCTAGTGTGGCTAGCCGCCTTCGTCCTAATCGGGGAATTAGTCTTCAGGGCGCACAGGTGGCTAGCGGCTGAGCACGCGAAACTTTACTGGCCATTCGACTCCACAATCGCCCTTTGCCTTGTGCTCATGGCGCGATATCTCTGGAGACCTGATGTCTTAGAACGCGCACGATGGAAACTTCCCTTTCGTGCTGCTCTTTTGTCGTGCGCCGCTGGAGTACTTCTGCCCCTGTTTCACCTTACTGTCGCTAGCCTGAGACAGGACTGGCCGGTTGAAGTCCGGCAATTTCCAACGACAGCCCTGGTTCCAGTGATCCTGACAGGACCAGTGCTCGAAGAGATGTTGTTTCGCGGGGTTTTTCAGGAATCGCTGCAGCGGTGGTTCAAGCACTGGATAGTAATAGTCGTGGTCGCACTAGTTGCAGCCGTGGGGCACGGACCGGGGTTCTTCTGGCATCACCTCTTGTCGCAATTGGTCTTCGGAGTCACCTACTCAATATCGGGACGCTCACTACCCTGCACCATCATGGTCCACGGAATATCGAACGGCATCCTTTACTTCTTTCTCTGACTTTCTCTGGCGTACTCGGCCCTCTACTCCACCGTGTGCTTCGCTCTGTACCCTTCCTTCGCGATCACCTGGTACTTGAGCTTTTTGCCCTTTTCGTTCACCACGGTGAGCGGGCCGCCGTCCGGGCCGACCAGTTCCACCTTCAGCTTGCGGAACTTGCCGTCCTGCGCGGTATTGGTCGGACGATAGCTGATGAGGTACTGGTTGCGGATGGTCTGCGCGATCTCGCGGAAGATCTCCGGCATCTCTGCCTCGAAGCGCGGCGCGAAGAAGCGTCCGCCGGTCATGGTGGCGAAGGTGCGCATCTGGTTGTCCGCCTGCAGGTAATCGAGGCGCGCAATCGCGCCCATCCGGTCTTCGTAATACATGCGCAGCGCCTGCCCCGTGCTCACGGTGTAGATGGTGACGTTCTGCGTCTCCTTCACTTTGTTCAAGATCTTGTCGTAGGTGATGCGGCTGAAGGTGTCCCGCCCGCTGGAGATAAGCACAACGTACTTGCGGCCTTCGATGCCGTCCACCCGGTCGAGCGTCTCATACAGCGCGTCGAACAGGTTCGTCTCGCTGAAGCCGGGTATGCGCAGCAGGTTCAGCGCCCCATAGATGGCGCGCTTGTCCTGGGTGAAGTCCTGCAGGATGGTCGTGCGCATGTCATACGTCATCACCGCCACCCAGTCTTCGGGCTTGAGCGAGCCGGTGAACGAGTAGGCGCCGTTCAGCATGTCGTAGATGAAGTTGTAGTTCGTATTCGCGAACTCCACGAGCAGCACCGCGGTGATAGGAGCCTCTGTGGGCGTGACGGCGGTGATCTGCTGCGGCACACCGTCTTCCAGCACGCGGAAATTCTCCTTCTTCAACCCGGGGATGAATTGCCCCTCTTTTGTGAGGACGCCCACATCCACGTTGACGAGCGGCACGTTCACGCGCAGCGAGAAATCCTCCAGCCCCTCCGGGTTCTTGACCCGCGGCGCCGGACGGTCCGGCGGCTTCTCTTCCGTCTTCTTCTTCGGAACGGCGATGGGGCCGATGTCGCCCTGGGGGCCGCCAGCGGCAGGCGGCGGTTGCTGGCCACCCGTCTGCGCCCCAGCCATCCCGGCCAGGACCAGTCCTATCACCGCCAGGGTTAAGGCAGATTGCGCACGCCTGAGGCTGCGTAAAAGTATTGATTTATAGGGCATTCGGTCTACCTGTCGCTCACTTTTCCTATGCTAGTATAGATGCACTTTCAGCGAGTTTTGCGTCATCTTGGCGTGGCTTCGGCTGAAATAAGGTCGTATGAAAAAGCTGGTTGCGCTTCGCGTTCTCGTATCCCTCCTGCTCGTTTCTCTGAGCGTACCAACCCAAGCCTCGGACAAAAGTGACAAGAAGAAGGCTGCTTCGGCAAGCCCGTCCGTCACATTCCAGGAGCCCGAGCTGATGCCGGTATCGGAGATCAAGCCCGGCATGAAGGGCATCGCCAAGACCGTCTTCTCCGGCACGGTGCCGGAGGACATGGGCTTCGACGTCCTGGGCGTGCTGCGGAACGCCAACGGCCCGAAGAGCGACATCATCCTGGTGCGGCTCACCGGCACCAAGCCGGAGTTCACCGGCGTGGTCGCGGGCATGAGCGGTAGCCCGGCTTACATCGACGGCAAACTCATCGGCGCGCTCGCCTTCCGCATCGGCGTTTTCTCGAAAGAACCGATCGCCGGCATCACCCCGATCCACGACATGCTGGAAATCAACGAGCTGGACCGCACGCCGTCGCCGCAGACCGGCTACTCGCTTCCCAGTCCCAAGACTACTGACAGCGAAGTCCCGGCCAAGACCCATACCAGCACCGGTGCGACCGGAACGCCGGACTTCGTCTCCATCGCGCAGTCCATGACGCCGATCGCGGCGCCCCTGGTCTTCAATGGCTTCAGTGAAGAGACGCTCAAGCTGTTCGGCCCGCAATTCGCCAGCGCGGGCGTCCTTCCCGTAATGGGAGTCGGCAGCGCTTCGGACATGAAGCAGCCCGAACCCATCGAGCCGGGCTCGTCGGTCGGCATCGTGCTCGCACGCGGCGACATGGACATCGCCGCCACCTGCACCGTCACCTACATCAGCCCCGAGCGGCTGCTCGCCTGCGGCCACCCTATCTTCCAGTTCGGTCTGGTGGACATGCCGATGACCAAGTCCACCGTGCTGACGTCGCTGGCGTCGCCCTTCAACGCCTTCAAGATCGCAACCAGCACGGAGATTGTGGGCGCCTTCAAGCAGGACCGCCACACGGGCATCATGGGACGCTTCGGCGCCGAGGCGCAGATGATCCCCGTGACGCTGACGCTGCATGGCGGTTCCAAGCCCAAGGTCTTCCAGTACGAGATGATGAACAACCCGCGCCTCACGCCCATCCTGGTGATGGCCACCGTCTTCAATGCGCTGCAGGCGCTGAATGAGCACGGTGAGGAGTCCACCTACCGCATGCGCGGCAAGATCGAGGTCAACGGCTACCCCAGCGTCGCGCTGCAGAACATGTTTGCTCCCGCCGATGGCGGGGGCGGCTCGACTTCGGCGTCCGTCGCGCTGTCGGTCGGCGAAAAGTTCAGCCGCATCTACAGCAACTCTTATCAGGCGCCGGAGATCAAGGGCATCAACCTGGACTTTGACCTGGTGCGCGAGCGCCGCTGGGCCCGGCTGGAGTCGGCCCGTACGGACGCCACCGAAGCGCGCCCCGGTGAGGAAGTGATCATCGAGGTTGTCCTGCGGCCGTTCCGCGGCGAGCGCGTGATGCGGCAGATCCCGGTGCGCATCCCCACCTCCACGCCGAAGGGCAACCTGCGCATCCTCGTCAGCGATGCTGACACGCTGGACCGCGCCCGACGGGTGGGGCCGGCATTCAGCCGCAAGCTCGACCTTAGCGCCACAATCGCCGGACTGAACAAGGAGCGCGTTAACTCCAGGCTCTACGTCTCGCTGCTGGAGGCCAAGCCCCAGGCCATCGTGGAGGACAAGGTCATGCCCTCGCTCCCGCTCAGTGTGATGAACGTGATGGACGGTCTGCGCGGCACCCAGGACATGATCGTCAGCGGCGAATCGGCGGTGAATGAGGCCTCCACGCCGCTGGACTTCGTCGTCTCCGGCGCCCAGGTCATCAGCCTGCGCATCAAGTAACCCGGCTCTTTCCCAGGAGCGAGGGCAGAAGCCCTCGCTCTTCTTGTTGCCCCAGCCATCTGGCCCACTTGTTTACAATGCCCTTGAGGACCATCGCTTTGAAACGAATCGCTTTCTTCGTCCTGACCCTTTCCCTGCTCGCCGCTGCCGAAGGCACCAAGACCTGGCAGCAATCAACGTTCGACGCATTCTCCCGCGGCACCACCAAGGGCATAGCCATCCGCAGTGACGGCAGCCTGGAGCTGGCGCCGGCCTTCAAGAGCATCCATACATCGCCCGCGACATATATATGGTCCATCGCGTCGGACGCGCAGGGAAACGTCTACCTGGGGACCGGCTCGCCCGCCCGCGTGTATAAGGTGACGCCGGAGGGCAAGGCCACCGTCATCTTCCAGCCGAAGGAGCTGCAGGTGCAGGCCGTCGTCGTCGATGCGAAAGGCGTGGTCTACGCCGCGACTTCGCCTGATGGGATGGTCTACAAGATCGAGCCGGGAAAGAAGCCGACGGAAGAACCCAAGAAGGAAGCGAAGGCTGAAGCCCCCGATAAGGCCGCCGAGCCGCCCCGCGATTCCGACAAGGTTCCGGTGGATTCTTCATACGGTTCGTCCGTTTACTTCGAACCGAAGACGAAGTACATCTGGAGCCTGGCCTTTGATGGCGAAGGTCGTCTATACGTCGCCACCGGCGACCGCGGCGAGATATTCCGCGTGAACAAGGACGGCTCCAATTCCCTCTTCTTCAAGAGCGATGAGGCGCACATCCGCAGCGTGATGGTGCACCCGGACGGTAACATCATTGCCGGATCGGATGGCAGCGGCCTGCTGTATCGCATCACCCCGGCCGGTGAAGGCTTCGTGCTCTACAGCGCCCCGAAGAAAGAGATCACCACCCTAGCCCTCGACAAGGCCGGTAATATCTACGCCGCGGGTGTCGGTGAGAAGCGCCCCGGCTCCACTGTTTCCACGCCGATCATTGCGCCGCAGCCCAGCCCCTCGCCGATAGGTCCGACGGGCGGCACGGGCTCACTTCAGATCACCCCCCAGCCTTCGAGCGCTCCGACCCAGCCCTTCTTTCCGACGTTCTCTTCCACCGGCGGGTCGGAGGTTTACGTGATCGCGCCGGACGGCTCGCCCAAGCGCCTTTGGTCGAACCGGGAAGACATCGTTTACGCGCTCGGCTTTGACGCCCAGGGCCGTCTCCTCGCGGGCAGCGGCAACCGCGGGCGCCTGGTCTCCATCGCCCCCAACGGCGACTACGTGGACCTTCTGAAAGCCAGCGCCAACCAGATCACGGCCTTTGCTCCGGCGCCGGGCGGCGGGCTGTACCTGGCCACCAGCAACCTGGGCAAAGTCTTCCTGCTGGGCGCTCCGTCGACGGAGGAAGGCGTCTTCGAGAGTGAGGTCTTTGACGCCCGCATCTTCTCCCGCTGGGGACGCATTGAGGTCGAAGGCTCCGGGAACTTTGAGATCCACGCCCGCAGCGGCAATGTCGACAATCCCGACCGCAACTGGAGCCCGTGGAAGAAGGTCAACTTCGACGGCGACTCCATGGTGGACGCTCCCGCCGCGCGCTTCATCCAGTGGAAGATGGTCGCGCCGCCCAAGAGCACGGCGGTGGTGAAGAGCGTGAAGCTCCATTACCGCCCCAAGAACGTGGCGCCGGTCATCGACGACATCGCCGTGCAGGCGGGGGCGAGGTTCAATAATCCCGGCGGCAGCGGCGCGGGCCCGCGCGCGCAGAACGAGACCATCATGGTCGGCGTGGGCGGCGGCTCGTCCTCCGCGTCCTCCCCGGCTCCATCCTTCTCCGGACCGCGGGGGGAATCGCCCATCCCCGCGCAGAAGGACCGCAGCTACGTCGCCGTCCGTTGGTCGGTGCGTGACGACAATGACGACCAGCTTACCTATGCGCTGTACTACCGCGGCGATGGCGAGACCCGCTGGAAGCTGCTCAAAGACAAGCTCACCGACAAGCTCTACTCGTGGGACTCCGGCCTGATGCCGGACGGCGGCTACACGCTGCGCGTGGTCGCCAGTGATGCGCCTTCCAACGCGCCCGACGACTTCCTCACCGACACTAAGGAGAGCGCGCGCTTTGAGGTCGATAACACCGCTCCGCGCATCGACGGCCTGACGGCCAAGCTGGACGGCAACGAGCTGCGCATCGGCTTCAGCGCCTCTGATACTTTTTCGCCGATCGCCCGCGCCGAGTACTCCATCGATGCTGGCGAGTGGCAGTTCGTCGAGCCTGTCGGCCAACTCTCCGATGCAAAGACAGAAACGTACGACTTCAGCGTCACCGCACCGGCGGCGCCCGGGGCCAGGCCCGCAGCTGAAAGCAAAGGCAGCAGGCGGCAGTCGCGTGCTCGGAACAACCCATCGGCCGAAGTCCCGCCGGCGCCGGATGCTGTCGAACTCAGCGGCGAGCATGTCGTCGTAGTGCGCGTCTTCGACCGCTTCGACAATGTGAGCACGGCCAAGGTAGTGGTGAAGTAGGCGCGCGTGGAGTTCGTGCTCGCGGTCGCGTGGCTGGTCGGCGTGGTGTACGCCTCCATCCCGCCGTTCTGGCTGCTGATCCATCCGTTCGCTGAGCGCTGGCGCCAGGCAAAGACAGACGCCCGCGCCATCCTCGGTTTTACCTGGCTGGGCGTCATCCTGCTGCTCGCAGCCATCACGTTTCCCTGGCGGGAAGTACGCCTGTACGCAACGCCGTACTCCTGGCTTGCGTGGCTGGTGTTGGCCGCGCTCGCCGTCTCCATCTATCGACGCATCGGAAGCTTCGGCTTTGACCGCGTCATCGGCCGCACCGAACTCAAGCCCGACCTCGAACAGCGTCTCGTGACCACCGGCATGCACTGCCGCGTCCGCCACCCTATCTATCTCGGACACCTGCTGATGCTGGCCGCCTGGACGGTAGGCAGCGGCTTGCTCGTCCTCTACGCCCTTTGGGCGATGGCAGTCGTCTTCGGCGTGTTCCTTATCCGCACCGAGGATGCCGAACTTGAACGCCGCTTTGGCGACGAGTTCCGCGACTACAAACGCCGCGTGCCGGCGCTCCTGCCCCGGCTGTAGGCTCTGAACCTGCATCTCACCTGAGTTAACTCTGATGGCTCAAGGCTTTTGATTTAAGCTAAGAGCCAAGAGCTAAAAGCCAAGAGCTCATGAACTTCGAACTCTTCATCGCCGCCCGCTATCTCCGCGCTAAGCGGCGGCAGGCTGTCATCAGCGTCATCACGGTGATCTCGGTCGTCGGCGTCACCGCCGGTGTGGCGTCGCTCATCATTGCTCTCGCCATCAACAACGGCTTCCGCCAGGACCTGCAGCAGCGCCTGCTCGGCTCCACCGCCCACGTCAGCATCATGCGTACGGCGCAAGACGACGGCTTTCGCGACTGGCGCTCCATGCAGGAGCGCCTCTCGAAGGAGCCGCACGTCGTCGCCTCATCGGTCGCCATCTACGAGCAGGTGCTGATCTCGCGCGGCGCGCGCGCCAAGGGCGTGATCCTAAAGGGAGTGATCCCGGAACAGGAAGAAAAAGTCAGCGGCCTGTTGCAGACCGTGACCATCGGGTCGGCGGAGCAGTTGCGCCAGCCCGGGACATTGCAGCCGCTCGAAGGCTCGCAGTCAGAGATGGCGACGCCGGCGCTCGCGCCCATCGTCCTCGGCAAGGAGCTGGCGCAGGACATCGGCGCCACCGTGGGCTCGGTGGTGCTGGTGACCAGCCCGCAGGGTGAGCTGACGCCGTTCGGCCTAGTGCCAAAGTACGTCCGCTTCAAGGTTGTGGGTATCTTCACCAGCGGCTTCTACGACTACGACTCCGCCTGGGCCTTCACCCGCCTCAGCGACTCGCAGCGCCTCTTCGGCTTGGGCGACATCATCTCCATCATCGAGTTCAAGCTGGACGACCTCTATCTCGCCGGCGAGGTCGGCCAGCGGCTCGAGGCCGCCGCCGGTCCCGGCTTCCAGGCGCAGAACTGGATGGAGCAGAACCAGGCACTCTTCCGCGCGTTGCGCCTGGAGCGCGTGGTCACCTTCATCACCATCGGACTCATCGTGCTGGTGGCCGCGCTCAACATCCTCATCTCGCTCATCATGATGGTGATGGAAAAGACCAAGGACATCGCCGTGCTCATGTCCATGGGGGCGCGCCGCGGCCAGGTGCGTCGCATCTTCATGGCGCAGGGCGTGCTCATCGGACTCATCGGCACCGCGCTCGGACTGATCATCGGCTACACGACCGCCTGGGCGTGCGGCGAGTACAAGCTCATCGCGCTCTCGGCCGAGGTCTACTCCATCGACTACGTGCCTTTCGCGCCGCGCGCCATCGACGGCATCGTCGTGGCAGCAGTCGCGCTTGCTATCGCCTTCCTGTCGACGCTTTATCCGTCGTCATCAGCCGCGCGCATCCTCCCGGCGGAGGCGCTCCGCTATGAGTAACGCCATTCTGAGGGTTGAGAACCTGAAGAAGGTCTATCGCACTGGGAAGCACGACCTGGTCATCTTCTCCGACATGAACTTCGACGTCCGCGCGGGAGAGGCGCTGGCCATTGTTGGTGAATCCGGCTCGGGAAAAAGCACTTTACTGCATCTTCTGGGCGCGCTCGACAGACCCACCGCCGGTAAGGTCTGGTTCGGCGCCACCGACCTCAACTCGCTCGACGACGAGGCCGCCGCGGGCTTCCGCAACCGCGAGCTCGGTTATGTGTGGCAATTCCACTACCTGCTGCCGGAGTTTTCCGCGCTGGAAAACGTCGCCATGCCGCTGCTGATCAGCGGGACCGATCGCGCCGAGGCCCTCAAGCGTGCGGGCCAGTGGCTGAATGAGGTGGGCCTCGCCGACCGCGCCGAGCACCGTCCCGGAGAGCTCAGCGGCGGCGAGCAGCAGCGCGTGGCACTGGCGCGCGCGCTCATCGCCCAGCCGAAAGTCCTGATGGCCGATGAGCCGACCGGCGACCTCGACGGCAAGACGGCCGAGGCCGTCCTGGCGCTGATCCTCCGCCTGCATCGCGAGCACGGCCTCACTTCCCTGCTGGTGACCCACAATCTCGACTTCGCCGCGCGCTGCGACCGCGTGCTCCGCATCCGCGACGGGCGGCTGGAGGAAGTCAACCCGTCATCGCTCGCACGCGCGTAGAATTGGCACACAAAGTGCGCGCCGGCCGCCAACTCCAGCCCCGTTCAACAGTTACATTATTTGGAATGTTGGCCGAAGTTACTTTCGTGCAGGCTACGTGCGGGTTTTCTACGATTTTTGGAGCGGGAACGCTACAAACTGCGTCTAATCGGGTAACAGTCAGTACAGGAGGCTGGCGAAAGTCACCGGGAATGGTGCAAAAGTAATCTTGAATTTCGGCTCAAATAGTCAGATGATGGGGCCAGGCAATCGTTCCAGGTTGAGCTAGCTTTCTGAAGGGGGCACATGTTCGAACGCTACACGGAAAAGGCGCGACGGGTCATCTTCTTCGCACGTTACGAAGCCAGCCAGTTCGGTTCGCCGTACATCGAGACCGAACACCTGCTGCTCGGCCTGCTGCGTGAAGACAAGGCCCTGACCAATCGCTTCCTGCGTTCGCACGCCTCCGTGGAATCGATCCGCAAGCAGATCGAGAGCCACACCACCATCCGCGAGAAGGTCTCGACCTCCGTGGACCTGCCGCTGAGCAATGAGTGCAAGCGCGTGCTCGCGTACGCCGCCGAAGAGGCCGAGCGCCTCTCGCACAAGCACATCGGCACCGAACATCTTTTGCTGGGCCTGCTCCGCGAGGAGAAGTGCTTCGCCGCGGAGATCCTCCACGAGCGCGGGCTGCGCCTGGGGACCATCCGCGAGGAGCTCGCCCGGACGTCGCAGGAAAAGGCCGCGCCCTCGCAGCGCAACCGTGAATCGTCGCTGCTCGCTGAGTTCTCCCGCGACCTGACGCAGGCCGCCATCGACAACCAGCTCGATCCCCTGGTGGGGCGTGATGACGAGCTGGAGCGCGCCATCCAGATCCTGTGCCGCCGCACCAAGAACAATCCGGTGCTCATCGGCGAGCCCGGCGTGGGCAAGACCGCCATCGTCGAAGGCCTGGCGCAGCGCATCGCGGACGGCGAAGTCCCGTCGTTCCTGGCGGACAAGCGCATCCTCGCCCTCGACCTTTCCCTGATCGTTGCCGGCACGAAGTATCGCGGCCAGTTCGAAGAGCGCCTCAAGACCATCATGAAGGAGTTGATGGAGAACCAGAACGCCATCGTCTTCATCGATGAGCTGCACACGCTGGTCGGCGCGGGTTCGGCGGAAGGCTCGCTCGACGCCGCCAACATCCTGAAGCCGGCGCTATCGCGCGGCGAGATCCAGTGCATCGGCGCCACCACGCCCGGCGAATACCGCAAGTCCATCGAGAAGGACCGGTCGCTTGAGCGCCGCTTCCAGGCCGTGAAGGTCCCGCCCCCGGGCGAGAAGGAAGCCGTGCGCGTCATCCAGGGCATCAAGGAGCGCTACGAGAAGTTTCACGCCGTCACCTACACGGACGACGCTATTGAGTACTCCGTGATGCACTCCAGCCGGTACATCCCGGACCGCTTCCTGCCCGACAAGGCCATCGACCTCATCGACGAGGCGGGCGCGCGCGTGAAGCTGCGCCAGACCTCGCTGCCGGAAGAGATCACGGACGTGCAGAAGCGCATCAAGTTCATCGTCCACCGCATGGAGAACGCCATCGCGAACCACGAGTTCGAGAAGGCGCGCTTCTACTCGGACGAAGAGCGCAAGGAGCGCGAGAACCTGCGCGCCCTGCGCGAAAAACATCACCTCGATGAATCGAGCACCGGCGTCGTGGGCCGGGAGGACATCGAAGACGTCGTCTCCCGTTGGACCGGCGTCCCCGTCACTTCCATCAAGGAAGAAGAGACGCAGAAGCTGCTGCGCGTGGAAGAAGAGCTGCACAAGCGCGTGATCTCGCAGGACAAGGCCATCAGTGCCCTGGCCCGCGCCATCCGCCGCTCGCGCGCGGGATTGAAGTCACCGAACCGGCCCATCGGGTCGTTCCTGTTCCTCGGGCCCACTGGCGTGGGCAAGACGGAAGTGGCGCGCACCTTGGCGCAGTTCCTGTTCGGCAGCGAGAAGTCGCTCATCCGTTTCGACATGTCCGAGTTCATGGAGAAGCACTCCGTCTCCAAGCTCATCGGCTCGCCTCCGGGATACGTGGGCTACGAAGAGGGCGGCCAGCTCACCGAGCGGGTGAAGCGCTCGCCGTACTCCGTGGTGCTGCTCGACGAGATCGAGAAGGCGCACCCGGATGTGTTCAACATCCTGCTCCAGGTCTTTGAAGATGGTCAGCTCTCTGACGGTCTCGGCAACACCGTGGACTTCAAGAACACCATCATCATCATGACCTCGAACATCGGCGCGCGGCACCTGCAGAAGCGCACCGGGCTGGGCTTCTCCACCGACAAGGAAGAGGCCACGTCCGCCAAGGTGGAGGACATGGTGAAGGGCGAAGTGAAGCGCACCTTCAATCCGGAGTTCTTGAACCGCCTGGACGAGATCATCATCTTCAACGCGCTCACGGACGCGGACCTGATCCAGATCGTTGAACTGCTGGTGCAGCAGCTCAACACGAACCTGGCACAGCGCTCCATCACCATCTCGGTGACCGACGAGGCGAAGAAGTGGATCCTGGACAAGACCCTGACCGACCGCGCCTATGGCGCGCGTCCGCTGCGCCGGGCCTTGCAGAAGTACATCGAGGACCCGCTCTCGGAAGCGCTCATCCAAGGGACGTTCACCACGCGGCCGGCGTTCATCGAGGTCTTCCTCGAAGGCGACAAGCTCTTCTACCGCCCGGTGGGCGAGGAGAAGCAGGACGGCGTGCTGCTGTATAGCAGCTAAGCCATCAGCATTCAGCCATCAGCCGTCAGCGTAAGCTGGCGGCTTTTGCTTTGGGTCACTGTGGACGCTCCCTCCTCGGACAGGAAATCGCCCCCACATCGACATGGGTTCCTGCAGGCTAACGGCTAAAGGCTAACAACTCCTATAATCGAATCATCCCAGTTTGAGGAACTATCCATGCCCTACTTGCGTCTGCTCTTCGCCGTTCTAGTCCTCGTGCCCGCCGCCTTCGCCCAGGGAGCGGAGGAGGCCTACCGGCTGCTCGCCACCACTCGCACCTCCACGATGGAACGCGAGATCAATGAGATCGCAGCCGACGGCTACCGCTTCGCCGGCACGATGGGCGGTGAGATGCGTGGCGGCGAGATCATCAGCATCCTGGCCCGCGTGCCGCTCGTCGACGGCAAGGGGCGCTACCGCTACAAGCTGCTGGCCACCAACCGCACCTCCACCATGGAGCGCGAATTGAACGAAATGGCCGCCGCCGGATACGAATACGCCGGCGAGACCGCGCGCGGCGAGATCATCATCATCATGGAGCTCGACCTGGGAAAGGCCGTCCGTCCGCGCCACGAATACAAGATCCTGGCCACTTCGCGCACTGGCACCATGCAGAATGAGCTCAATGAGGCGGTGCGCCAGGGCTACGAGTTCCTCACCGTCCTGCGCCGGGGCGAGGTCATCTCCCTGCTCCGCAAGCGGAAGGGATAGGTTCGCGCACCCTGCGTAGGGCTTCGCTCATCCAATCCACCATGGAATTGACCGTCTACTGTTCTGACTGGTGCCACGACTGCCGCGAGGCCAAGCGCTTCCTCGCGAAGCACAACATCCCCTACACCGAGGTCGACATCGAGCGCACCCCCGGCGCCGCCGATGAGGTCATCCGCCGCACCGGCAAGCGCGCCATCCCGCAGTTCGTCATCGACGGCAAATGGGTCCAGCCCTATCGTCCGGGCGAAGGCTTCCTCTACGAGGAAATGAGCAAGCTGTTGGGCGTTCCCTATCCATAAAAAACCGGCGGCCGCAGCCGCCGGTCAGTCTGCCAGAGCTTCCTATTGTTTCTTGAGTGACGCCGGCTCCACCGCCGACTTCCGCGGGGTCTTGCCCTTGGCCAGCGCCGGTGCATCCGGCTCCTTCACCGTCCAGAACGCGGCATTGGCGGCCACGAACTCCGGCTCCGGATTGCTGATCTCCGGCGACATCCGCAGCAGCGTCGCCTCTTCGGTGAGGATGCTGTCCTTCGTCAGCGCCGTAAGCTGCTTCCGCACCGTGGAGGTGAACACTTCCTTGTGGATGCCCTCCAGGCTGGTGTCATCCAGTTCGGCGATGTTCTTGTACGGCGTGAAGATGAGGAATGTCGGGGTGTTGCCGCCGAAGGCCACTTCGTACGTCGCCCACTGCTCGGCGATGCCGGCCTTCTTGTGCAGGTCCACGACTGTCTTCATCATCTCGGCATAATCGCCGCTGGTGCCCGGTTTCACCCGGATGGTCTTCATCGTCCAGGTAGTGGCTTCGGGAGGCCGGATCTGGCTGTGATTGTAGGAGAGGTCCTCCCGCAGCCGCGCGATGATGCCGCGCTTGTTCAGGTGGGTCTCGATGTTGTCACGGCTGACCTCGCTATCTTCGAGGGCGACCTTCATGGACCGCTCGAACTCGCGGCCCCGCTTGTCAAAGTCCGCGAAGCTGTCGAATCCGGCGAAAAAGATGTTCTCGTTGGCATTGCCGCTGGCCGTTCGTGCCGCTACCCAGTGATAGCTCGATTTCTGGGTCGCGCTGGCGCGCCGTACTGAACCCACTAAGTTGTCGTGCGATGTGGTCCTGCCGATCTTGATGTCTTCGCGCGTGATCTGCAGGATCTTGGGGACGCCCGTTGCCGGGCTGGCTTGCTGCTGGGCCGCAACCATGACGCTGGCTGCAAATACCAGGACCAAGCCGATGACGAATAGCTTTCTCATAGTCAGGCTCCTTGGTTTGGGGTGATTTTTCAGGCTCGTTCCCTGTACCGGGCCCGTGAAGTGGACGAACGTTACACCCGGGTCTGAAGCGGTGTCAAACCTGCTCCGCCCTGTTCCTGGTGCAGCCTTGGGCCCAAGCGCCGTGCCGCCAACGAGATGTGCGGTATTACCTTTTCCCCTGTATTCCGGTTACTGAGGGCATTTTGCCCCCGCGCAACTTGCGGCTACCATTCGAATCCAATCAGTATGGCCTTTGGGTTGCAGTAAGCAGTAGAGGAAGACAGGAACACTGAAGGTAAATGGGAGCCATGAGAAACCGCTTGCCAATCTCGGGGATATGGGGCGCAATGGCGACAAGCGTGTCGCGTTTGCGCTCAATCCGCTGGAGTTATGGGCTGGCCGGCTTCGCCGCAGGCCTCGCGACTGCGACCTGCATCTTCCTGTTGGTCTACTCCGCGAGCGTCCCTTCGTCGCCTTCCACAGACCTTTGGATCTCGCCCGCGCAGGCCGCGGCTCCGCAACCTGACTCGCCAGCGAATCTGCGGGATTCCATCTGCTATATCTACGGCGTTTACAGCGTCGAGAAACCGGACAGTCTGCGCCGGATCAGGACAGAGTTCTCCGGCAGCGGCTTCCTGGTGGCTCCCGGAGTGGTCGCCTCCAACGGCCATATCGCCGAACCCTGGCGCGATGATGGCGGCCCCCAGTTCTCCGCGCGTACCGGCAGCTCCCTGAAGGGCAGCAAGCCGCGACTCGAAAGCCTGGTGGCGTTCTTCCCCGGGGTCGCTTCGCCGGTAGTGCTCAGCACCCGCCAAGTCTCACCCTCCGCCGATGTCGCTCTGTTGACGTTCGTACCTCAAGGCGCCTCGGCCAAGATCGCGCCCCTCGCGCTCGGGGATGTAACGGCCGAGCCCGGCGATGAGGTCACGGTGATCGGCTACCCGCTGGGCTTGATGGGCATGCTGGCCAAGGCGCCCCGCCCGGTCACGGAGCGGCTCATGCGGGAACCAGACGACCTCACCGTGGCCCGGGAGCTCGCGCGCTTGGCCCTGATCCGGCCTTCCTCGACCACCGGCCATCTGGGTGACGTGGTGGACGACACCCTGGTCTTCGACGCTTCGACCGCCCATGGCGGCAGCGGCGGTCCGGTGCTGAACCGCCAAGGCAAAGTCATCGGGATAACGTCCGCCTACCTCCGCGGCTTCAGCGGCGGTACCCTGGGCGTCTCGGTCCGGGCCCTGCGGCCGTTGTTGCAACATCCATAGCGCCACCCAGTTACTCCATTTACAATCGAAGGTTCGCGAAGGAGCCTGTGTGATCCCTCGATACACCCGCCCGGAGATGGGCCGGGTCTGGAGTGACGAGAACAAGTACCGCCAGTGGCTGGCCGTCGAGGTCGCCGCTACCCTCACCCTGGCTGAGGCCGGCATCGTTCCCGAAGGCGCGGCCAAGGAACTGGCCAAGAAGGCCGATTTCGACCTCACCCGCATCCAGGCCATCGAGGCGGAGGTCAAGCACGACGTCATCGCCTTCACCACCGCCGTCGCCGAGAAGATCGGCGACGCCAAGGTCTCGCGCTGGCTGCACTACGGCCTCACCTCCACGGACGTGGTCGACACCGCGCAGGCGCTGCAGCTCAAGGCCGCTTCCGCGCTCATCCGCGACGGCCTCTACGCCCTGAAGGAAGTCCTGCGCCGGCGTGCGCACGAATTCAAGCACACGCCGATGATCGGCCGCACGCACGGAATCCATGCCGAGCCCACTACCTTCGGACTCAAGCTGGCCATCTGGTATGCGGAGGTCAGCCGCAACATCACGCGTTTTGAGCGCGCCGCTGAAGAGATGCGCGTCGGCAAGCTCTCCGGAGCCGTGGGCACCTTCGCCCACCTCGACCCCGCGCACGAAGAGAGGATCTGCGAGCGGCTGGGATTGGAGCCCGCGCCCATCTCGTCGCAGGTGCTGCAGCGCGACCGCCATGCAAATTACGTGGCGACGCTCGCCGTCATCGCCAGCACGCTGGACAAGATTGCTACCGAAATACGCCACCTCCAGCGCACCGAAGTCCGCGAGGCCGAAGAGTTCTTCAGCGAGAAGCAGAAGGGCTCGTCCGCCATGCCGCACAAGCGGAATCCCATCACCTGCGAGCAGATCAGCGGCCTAGCGCGCGTCGTCCGCGGCAACGCGCAGGTGGCGCTGGAGAACGTTGCGCTGTGGCACGAGCGTGACATCTCGCACTCCTCGGCCGAGCGCGTCATCCTGCCGGACTCCACCATCCTGCTCGATTACATGCTGGCCAAGACGACCAACCTGCTCGATACCATGTTCGTCTACCCCGAGCGGATGCGGCACAACCTCGACTCCACCGGCGGCCTCATCTTCAGCGGCCAGTTGCTGCTCGACCTCGCCGAAGCCGGTATGGCGCGCGAAGACGCCTACCGCGTGGTGCAGATGCACGCCATGCGCGCCTGGCGCGACGGAGTCAACTTCCGCCAGCTCATCATGAAGGACCGCGCCATCACCTCGCGCGTGCCGATGGAGACCATCGAGAGCGCCTTCGACCTTAAGCGCCAGCTCCGCAACGTGGACAAGATCTTCGACCGCGTCTTCGGCAAGGGCAAGCCGAAGGTCAAGGGCGTGAAGGCCGCCGCGGCCGGACCCAAGCCGTCGCGCTCGCTATGAAAGTCGCGCCGAAGAACCTGACTCTCGCTGCCACCGGCGCCAGCGGCGCGGTCTTTGTCCGCGAGATGCTGCGGACGGTCGAGCGCGACTCCCGCATCGAGACGGTGAACTTCATCGCTTCTGACGGCGCGCTCCGCGTCCTAGCCGAAGAGCTCGGCATCAAGGGACGTAGCGACTTGGTGCAGCAGCTTCTGGGCGCGAGGTCGAAGAAGATCCGCCAGCAGGGCAACGACGACGTGGGCGCGAACATCGCCAGCGGCTCCTACCCGGCTGACGCGATGGTCGTCCTGCCCTGCAGCATGGGAACGCTGGCACGCATCGCCAACGGCATGGCGATGTACCTGGTCGACCGCGCCGCCGACGTCTGCCTCAAGCAGCAGCGCCCGCTGATCCTCTGTGTGCGCGAGACGCCGCTCAACCGCATCCACCTGCGCAATATGCAACTGGCGTCGGATGCGGGCGCCGTCATCTTCCCGGTGGTTCCCGCCTTCTACAACCAGCCGATCGATTCGAACGAGATGGCGCGCCAGTTCGTCTACCGCGTTCTGGATTTCATCGGACTGGATCAGTCCGGGATGTATCGGTGGAAGCCGGAGAAGAAGTAATTACTCGGCTTTGGCCAGGACTTCCTTGATCACGGGCAGCGTAAGCGCAGTGATCTCCATGGAATCAAGCTCAGACTCCTCACACCAGCGCGCTTCGGCGGCGTCGCCGCCAGGACGAAGCTCGCCCCCGGCGACCGAACAGACGTAATCGATTAGAACGTAATGGAACTGCGCCTTGCCGCTCGCATCCGGCATGATGCGGTCATACACACCGGCGAGGCCGAGTACGTTGATCTCAAGCCCCGTCTCTTCCCTCACTTCGCGCCGCAGGCCGTCCTCGAGCCGCTCTCCCGTCTCCAGGCCGCCCCCGGGCAGCGACCACTGGCCGCGCAGCGGCTCCGAGCCGCGCCGGATGAGCAGCACCTTCCGGCCCGAGCCCCGGGCGCCATCGACGATGACGGCGCCCACGCCTACGACCGGCCGTTCTGGATACTCGCGCTTCATAAAGAGGAAAGGCGGCCCGCAGGCCGCCTTTCACGATACATCAACCTCCCGCTAGGAGAAGAAGCTGCGGTCGCGGAAGTCCACCACGCGCCAGCCCTTGCGTCCCAGCTCCAGCTCAAAGCGCAGCAAGCCGCGCTTGCGCTGCGGCTGCGCGCCGCCGCGCGGGATCTGTTCCATCTCCGTGTCCACCAGCACCACGCCCTTGGTGCCCTCAACGGTCACGTTCGAGATGCGGAAGCGCACGCGGAAGGCCTCATAGCGCTCGAAGTAGGCATCGATCTGGTCTTCGAAGGAGAGGTAGCCGTCCATCTTGTCCGAATCGAAAGCGGAGAGCATCAGGCGGCGGCTGTGGCCTTCCAGTCCGTCGCGGATCTGCCCCAGCACGTCGTTGGCGATGCGCTCGTTGAAGACCGCCGAGGTGTCGATGGGGTCTGAACCCGGCTTGTCCTTCTTGTCCTTGTCCTTCTTGCCTTTCTTGTCCTTGTCCTTTTCCTTCTTGGTGTCCTTCTTCTCCGCCTCTTTCTTGTCTTCTTTCTTGGTCTCGGTGGAAGACGAAGTCTGGGGCGTGGAAGTGGAGGTCTGCGCCGCCGCAGACAGGGCAAAGGCCATAAGAGTGACGGCCGCGAGCATGAATCGCTTATGCATAGTTCCTCTACGAACGAACTGGCGTACGGGTGTTACTTCGTTAGATGCAGGTTATGGCCTGCTCCGGCACAGATTCTAGCCTGCTCAGGGCCGGAAGGTCATGTCGAGGTACATCAGGGCATCGGCGGAAACGCGTCCCGCCGTGTCGCCGGCGCCGGTCGAGCCCGTGTCGCCGCCCAGCTTGCGCAGGATGCGGACGCCATTCAGCCCAAAGCGCCGCTTGGCTTCGGCCGCGAGCTGCCGCGGCGTGAGCGAATTGGCGAACTTCACGTAGCCCACCTTGCCGCCAGTCAACTGGACGGCGTAGGTGTGTCCCAGCACCAGCACCGCGTTGGCGCTGAAGCTGGCCCCGCGGGCATCCGCATGGGCTGGCTCCACCTGGCCCAGGTCTGCAATGCCGATGGCCGCGTTCAGGGTAAAGCGCCCTGACTTGAGGTCTTCGATCGCGATATCGAGGTCGGCGCCGCCCTGGCAATCGACCACCGCGCCGGAGGTCATCCGGAAGCCGGCGCAGATGGTGTTCATCTCCAGGTAGACGCGCTCGGCCGCGGCCGGAGGCGCGCCGTCAGCCGGTGTCCATAGGCCGCCCTTCGTCAGCGCCACCATCTTGTTCGTCGCTGACTTCTGCTTCACCGTGCCCGCAGGATCAACGGCGAGCTGGACGTTGATGCCGCGGCTGCGTCCCATCGGACGCTCGGCCATATCTTCATCCCGCGCCGCGTTCACCGGACGGAAGCGCGCCGGAGTCACATCTTGTTCGTCAGCAGGGAGCGCGTACTGGAACCCGCCGAGGGAGGATGCGCCGGGTTTCAGCGAGTACGTCTCCGTCGCGACTGCCTTGCCGTTGACCACGAGGGCGACCGGGACGTCACTGGCGGCTCCGTCGCCGAGGTTCGTGACCTTAAAGCGCACGTCCAGAGTGTCGCCGGGCTTCGGGATGGAAGGCGAGATGGAGACGTCCACCGGCTTGATCTGCAGGTCCGGCGTGCCGGCAGCCACAGCCTGCACGCGGGAGACGCTGCGCGCCGCCGCCATCGCAGCGCCGGAGGCATTGCGCTTCCAGTAGCCCTTCTGGCCGCCGGGCAGGTCCAACGCTGCCGCTGAGCCCTTCCCTGCGCCGAAGGTGCACCCGCCCGTGAACGGGTATACATGGACGGGGAAGAACTTGGTCGCAGAGCCATTGCCGTTCGAGATGGTGATGGTGAGGACGAAGGTCACCTGCGCAAAGATGTCCGCGGTCTCATTGTTGGTGAACGTGGAGCTGATGTTCGCGTACGGCGGCGACCCTCCACCGGTGGGGCTTGCCACCGTGACGTTCAATCCGCCCGTGCTCTGCCATTGCCACGTGATCGGCTTGCTGAAGCCGGACAGCGCCAGCACCGGGATGCTCACCGGCACGCTGGCACCCGCGGGCAGCTCGATGCAATTCAGGTTGATGTCGATATCGCCGATGTTGAAGTAGAGCGTGGTGTGCTGCGTGCCCACCGGATCCAGCGGCGGTGCGCCGCGCTGCGCGGTGGTGACGGCCGTGGCCGCGACGACGGTATAACCGGGGCCGTCGTTCAACACGCCCGTGGTGTTCTCATCGGCGGCAAAGTTCACCTGCATCGGCGTGCCGTAGGGCACGGCGGTAAGCTGCTGCACCAGGGGTGCACCGGAGGTGCTGACGTTGCTGATCACGGTGGAGCCGTCGTCGGCAAAGATCAGGTCGGTGGCCCCGCTGGATCCGCCCGAACGGGTCGCAGTCAGCGTGAGACTCTCGACCAGTAGGCCGTCGATCTGCAGGGGCGTGCACGGCCCGCTGCACGTGCTCGGCGCGCCGGCCAGGTGATTGCTCACGCTGGAGGTGACGGTCACCGTGTCCACCGGTGTGCCGCTGTTCACCTGGATGTGGAGCGTCTTGGCGCGGGTGGCCGTGACCGTGGCGCCGTCCATCATCTTGGCGATGACTTGGACCGTGTATTCGCCGGATGGAGCCTGCGGCGAGGTGCTGGCGCTGATAGTCACATTCTGGAAGTTATGGTCCAACGCGCTCGGCATCACCGCCGTCATGAAACTTGAGACCGCACCCTGGACAGTCGAGATGGGCACAAACACATCTCCTACCCCATCGGTCACAAAGATCCTCAATTGCGTCGAAGCATTCCCCGGAGTCGGCACTGGGACGCTAAGCGGCGAGAAGCCGTCACCGTTGCCGTTCAATTCGAGCGTCCAGCTCGATGTGTTCACCGCCAGCGTGTTGCTGTTGTTGCCCGTGTTGGTCTCCAGCGGATCCGAGCCTACGAACGCCTCGAAGCTGGTCGAGCCTTGCGGCACGCCGTCCGGCGTGCGGACGTGCACCGTAAGCGTAATGCTGCTGCCCGCGGGGATGGAGGGCACGCTGACCGGCACGGTGTTGACATTGTAAAGGCCCCACAGATAGACCTCCAGCGGCAGACCGGCGGTCGACGGCCCGGCGCCCGTGTTGCTGATGGTGATGCTGAGGTCGCCACCTTCACCATCGAGGACCGGGAACTGACTGAAGTCGCGTCCGGCAAAGCGCGCGCCGGTGCCCACCACGCTGGTGACCTCGATGTCGGGCACGGCGAATGCCTTCACCCACAACGTGGTCGTGACCTGTTGCGCCGGGAAGGTGTCCGGGATGCCGAAGGCGATCGTGACCGGCAGTACGGTAGTGGAAGCTCCGGTGAGGGCCGCGAAGTCGAGCGTAAACACGTCATTCGGCAGGCTGGGCGTGGCGCTGACCAGGTTGATATTGAAACCGGTAGCGGTCGGCGTCACGAAGGTCGCCGACCCGCCGAACGTTCCCACCAGCTTGAAGTCCACCGACTGCGAAGCGCCGTTGATAGGCAGCAGCAGCGGATTGCCGCTGGTCGCGCCGGGCTGGCCGCTGGTGATGTTGTCGATGCTGGCGGTGTAGAAGCGCACCGTCTCCGTCGTAGTCTTGGTCACACCGAAGCGCGTGATCTGGCCAGAGATGGTGTCAGTATCCCCGGAGACCGTGCCCGCCGCCGCCGTCACCGTGTACGGGATGTTGCCCGGAGTGACGGTGGCCGGAGCCGAGACCTGCGCCTTGCCGCCCACGCCGCTCGCCGTAAATGCCAGCGACAACGGCGCCGAAGGTCCGCTTTGGCTATGGGAGAACACCAGGTTGCTGAAGCCGGCCAGCGGCACGTTCACCGTGCCCACATCCAGCAGGTTGAACAACTGGAAGTCGAAGACCTCGAACGGGAACGGGCCGGCCGTGTTGTCGCCGGTGGTGGTCTCCGGCAGCGTGGTGGAGATGGCCACTCCCAGGTTGTAGGCGCCGGTCGCGCAACTGATGGGCAAGGTTATCGCCCCGGTGACCGCGGCGCCCGCCGCGGGCGCCGCAACACTGGTGCTGCCGCCGCCGCACCCTGAGGTGAAGTTCACGTTGATCGTGCCCGCCTGGGTCAGGTTGCCGGCATTCTGTACCGCGAAATCGATCTGGATATTCTCGCCCACCTGGAAGGCGTCAGCGCCGCTGCCGTTGGTGTGCGGGGCCGCCAGGGTCACGCTGCTGATGATGTAGTTCGCCTGGCCGTTGATCGCCGTCGGAACCGAGAGGATGATGTTGCCGGGAGCCGTTCCCGTGTTGCTGTCGCCGCCGTCAGTTCCTTTCACCTGCAGCGTGATGGCTCCGGGCGTAGCCGCTAGGCTGGCGCTCAAGGAGAACGTCACCGAACCGGGAGCCGTGAGGATGGCCGGGTTCGGGCTGCTGGTAGTGACGCCGGTGGGCAGAAGGGGCATTCCCACCGCCACCGGATAGATGCCGCCAGTGACGTTCACCTGCAATGTCTGCGGCGAACCGCCGGAGGTCAGCCCCGGGAACGCTGTTCCCTGTGTGATGCTGATCTCCGGGACTACATTGATGGTCTGCGTGGCCGGCCGAGTGCGCGTCACGCCACTGACCGTGGCATTGGCGCCGAATGTGAAGGTGCCTTGCGAAGTCGGAGTGCCCGTGAGGTCCTGGCCGAACGGCGAGCCGGAAGGCGTCACGCCTGGGGGCAGGTTCGTGTAGTTGATCGTCAGCGGCAGCGCGTAAGTCGAAGGCTGCACCCCGACGGCCGGCACATAGTTGAGCGCGCGCCCGATCACGGCATTCCCGCCCGCTGATGCCGGGAGCAACACGAAGTCAACCAGGTTGATGGAGCCGGTGAAGACGTTGTTGGCGGTGACCGTCTCCGGCACCGCGGCATTCGCATTCGCGACCGCCTGGAGGGAGTAGCTGGTGTTGTTCGTAGGCGGCGTGCCTATCTGCGGCAGCGTGACCGTCGGCGTCTCCGTCATGGTGGCGCCGCCGGCCAGCGTGGTCCCGATGATCACCGGCGTCATCACGGGCGAGCCGTTGATGCGCACGCCCAGGCTCCATCCGGCCGCGGCCGTATCCGTGCCGTTGTTGCGGACCTGCACGGTGATGGTCGCGGTCGCGCCCATCTGGCCCAACGCGGGACCCGTAACGGAGATGACCTCCAAGTCGATGTTCGGGTTCACCGTGAATGCCTGGGTGCGGGTGTTGTCGGTCAGGTTCGCCGCGGACTCCAGCGGATCTTGGCCGACGGAACAGGTGAGGTCAGCTGAAGGCGCCATGTTCGCTGGAACCACCAGCACTACAGGAATCCCGATGCCGCCTGCGGCGGCCAGCACCGGCACTGCACCGCTGCCCACGGGGAAGGTTCCCGCCGGTCCGGTGACGGAGCAAGTGTACGAGTTGGCCGAGGAAGCAACGTTGCCGACATTGGCGACGTTCAGTTGGAAATTCACCGACTGCCCGCCCAAATACGGCGGCGCGACCGCCGGCACCATGCTGATGACCTTCAAGTCCACGATCGCCGGAGTGATGGCGAGCGAACCACTGAATGCGTCGTTAGCGGGATTGATCTCGCCCGGGCTCGGCGGTGAGATGTCGATGACCAGCGGCTGCGTGCCCGTCAGGTTCGGTGCGGTGAAGGCCAGCGGCACGTTGGCCGTGGCGCCCGGCGCGATCGAAGGCAGGTTCCCTGTCCCGGCGACCGTGGTGCCGAAGAGCACCCGCAAGTTCCCCGCCGAGGGGTTGCTGCTACGCGAGCCGATGTTGGTCACTTGCACGACCATGCCGGCGGGCCGCGTCGCAATCACATTACCTACCGGCGTGAAGCCCGTGACGCGCAGGTCCACGATGCCGATGATGATGTTCAGCAGCGTGACGTTGGTGGCGTCGCAGTTCTGCTCCGGCACCTGGCACCCGGGGTTCACCGCGGCGAAGACGCGGGCCTTCACACCCGGGCCGAGGTCCGGGATGTTCAATTGCCCGATGACCGTGGTGCTGCCGCCTACTGCGAGCGGCGGCCCAATCTCCCGCACATCGAAGGCGAGCGTGTTGCCGTTGCCGTCGCGCGCCTCAAAGCGGACGCGCACCGAAGTCAGCAGGTCGGCCGTGCCGATGTTCTCCACCACCGCCGCGAAGCTGTTCGTTCCCGGCGCTATGCCGATGGCGCTGTCTTCCTTCGCGGCCGCGGGCGTGGACACCGGGTTCAGTGACCCGATGCGCAGGTCCGGCAGTGACTGGTCGCGCTGCACCGGTCCGGGCGGCGTGCCCTGCACTGTGCCGTTGTCGCCCTGGAACTCGGTGATGAACCAGTTCTTGCCGGGCACGCGCTTCATGCGCACCGTGAGCTGTTCTTCCTGCTTGAAGACCACGCGCTGGCAGATGGAACCCAGCGGCAGCCCGACGCAGGTCTGGTCGTCCTTGAAGGTGTAGGCCTGCTCCCAGTCGGCGCGCACCGTGGCCTCATTGCAGCCGATGGCTGCCTGCGAAACCCGCAGGTTGATGTTCATCGAAGCCAGCACGGTGAAGGTCTTGCGGATGGTCTCCTGCAACTCGGTCAGGCCGCTGAACCCTTCGTCAAAGAAGCTGAGGAAGATGTTCGGCTGGAGCTGCTGGTACGCGTCCGTGAGGCTGCGCAGGCGCATCCCCGGCGGCTCGTACTGCGGCGGCAGCACGCGCATGCGCGCGTCCATCGCAACCGCTTGGCCGTTGGCGTCCTGCACCACCAGGCGCGCGACGTACACCTGCGGCTTCAGCATGCAGGTCTCGACTTTGAAATCAGGCGTAGAGCTGACGTAGTCGCCCAGCGGCCGGCAGCGCGTGTCATTTGCCGGCAGCGGCACGCCGACCTGCGCCGGCTGGTAGCTCGGGTCGCAGAGCATCCACTTGTAGCCGAGGATGGCGCTTCCCGGGGCCGGGGTGGAGCGCGAAGCGTCGAATTGGGTCACGGCGCCGAGGTCCACCGAAACATCATCGGTGTTCAGCCGCGGCAGCGGGCGCAGCTTGCCGCCCTGCGCGCGCAACTGCTCCATCCAGCGGTCCATCGTCTTCACGATGTTCTCGCTGGCGGTGACCGTCGGCGTGAGCAGGCTCTTCAAAATCTCGTCGTAGCGCTCCAGCAGCCGCGGATTCACCCGGTCAAAGAACGCCTGCGCTTGCTGGAACTTCTCCGCATCGCTGATGGTCAAGCCCGCCAGGCGGTTGATCTCCTGCACCAGTGTGCCGCCGGCGCGGCCCGTCTCTTCGTTGACTTGGTTGCCGGCGCCGGTCATCGCGGTCAGCAAGGGCTGCACGTTTTCCAATAAGTCTTGAGGGAGACGCGAGATGTTCAAGCGCGGGTCAAGCTGGTCGTTGTAATCACGCACGACCTGTTCGGCGTCGGCGGCCCGCTGCTGGATCGATATCCCCACCGCATTGATTGAAGCGATGGCCCCCAGCCGCTGGTCTTCCAGGATGGTGAAGTACGCCTTCTGCACATCCGTGGGATTGAACGCGCCGCGCGAGTCAGGCGGAGCCAGGACCACGAACACCGCGGCCGCGCTTTGGCCGTCGGGCTTGGTGAAGGTGAAGGTACGCACGCCCGGTGTCGCATCCTTGCTGATGCTGACTTCGATCCCGAGCTTCTTGTCCGGGTCGGTTGCGTCCTTCTCAGACAGCGATGCGGTCACGCCGTTGACCATGGGGCCACGGCCCGCGCCACCGGTGGCCGAACCCGTCGGGGCCGGCGTCGAGACGGTCGCTACATTCACGCTCTGGATGCCGCTCAGCTTGCTGCCGCTGACGTCCACGCGCAGCGTCGCGCCGGGCAGAGCCGACGCCGGCGAAAGCGACTGGATGACCGCGGGCTCGGTGTCCTGGATCATCTCCTGGACTTCCTGTTTGGTGGCCGGGCGCGGCGGCGTAGGCGCCATGCCTTCCGGCACGCTCACATAGCTGCCCGCCGGGCAGGCGACCAGCGAGTTGCTGCTGTCCCGCGTGCCGCGGATCTGCACTATGCCGGAGATGCACAGGAAGCCCGTGACGCCGGGAACACGCGAATCCACGCCGAAATCCGTGCCGATGACGCCGGCGACTGCCGTCGGGGTGCGCAGCTCGAAGCGGCCACCGTCACGCGTGATGGATGCGACTTCCGCGCGGATGCGTCCGTACTGCAGTTGCAGCGCCGTCTGCTGGGAACGCGCGTTGTGCGACTGGATGCGCAGCTCCGCTTGCGAACCGAGCGACAGGATGGACTGGTCTTCTAGGGTGATGCGGGCGCGTCCGCCTTTTTCCGTGCGGACGAGGTCGTTCTGGATGACGGGATCGCCCTTCTTCGCTTCCAGCACCGCGGCGGAGCGTCCCAGGCCGCGCGTGATCTTGGCCACGGGCAGCAGCGCCGTGATGGTGCCGGCCTTCTGTCCGGCGGCTGCGGGCCGCGTCTGCGTCGCCGCGGGTCGAGTCTGCGCCTCGGCGCCGATGCCCAGCGCCGCGACGGCGAACATCAATGCCAGACCTATTTGCTGGAAGCCACGCTTCGTCATTCTGCCTCGATCACCCTGAAAAGATCTTGCGGGGATGGTCGTTCGCCGCGTGTCTGCGCACACTTCGCGAACCTTTACCCTAATTTCCCTTGCCCAACCCGCCAACTTACGGCGGTAACCTCATTGCATCCCGGAGGGTCATGCCCTCCGGAGCCCTTTATTTACTTCGACTTCGCCACCCAAACGCCGTCCCACTCACCCAGCGGCGCCTGCGATGCCAGCTTCTCGTGGCAGCGCTTCAGGAACTCGTGCGACGGCCCGTCATCCGGATACCGGTGCAACAGCGCCTCGTACTTCTGGATCGCCGCGGGCCAGTTGCCGCGCCGGTACTCAGCGACGGCGGCATTCCACTGCGACAGCAGGTCGGAATAGCTGGCGGCGTCCTTGCCGAAGGCCATCAGCTCGTAGATGTTCACCGGCTTGAGCTTGCCCTTTACGCGGATCTTGTCGAGGTCACGGAAGACGTAGTGGTCTTTGGCTTCGGCGTAGGTCGTCTCCCCGGCGATGATCCGCACCCGGTAGTCCTTAGTCTGGCCTTCGAGCCGGGAGGCCAGGTTCACGTGGTCGCCCATGACGGTCCAGGAGAGGCGCTTGTCTGAGCCCATGTTGCCGACGTTCACCGGGCCGGTATTGAGGCCGACGCCGATCGAGAGCTGGCGCTTGCTGTTGTCACCGGCAAGCCGCATCGCTTCCCACTTGAAGTTCAGCTCGTCGAGCCGCGCGATCATGTCCAGCGCGCAGGCGCAGGCGCGGATCGCGTGGTCGGCCTGCGGGTACGGCGATCCCCAGAAGCCCATGATGGCGTCGCCGATGTACTTGTCCAGCGTGCCCCAGCGCTTGAACAGGATGTTCGTCATCTCACCCAGGTATTCGTTCAGCAGGTGCACCAGCTCATCCGGGGTGAGGCCCTCGGAGATGGTGGTGAACGAACGGATGTCGCTGAACATGATGGTCAGCTCGCGCATCTCGCCGCCCGGCCGGAAATACTTCTTGGGGTCTTTCTCGATGAGGTTGATGACGCCGGGGGAAACGTACGACGAGAAGCTCTTGCGGATCTTCCGCTTCTCGCGCTCTTCAAAGATCATGCGGAAGCTGGTGATGGAGGCGTAGTTCGCCACCAGCGTGCCGGCGGGGATCACGAAACACAGCCAGGTCCCGAACTTGGCAAACGCCACATAGACCACCACGCTGAATACGGCAATGCCCGCGATGGCGACCAGCGTGGAGTACAACGGCTTCAGGCGCCCGAAGAGGTAACCCAGCCCCATCCCCATGACCACGATGATGGCGACGTCGACCATCTCCTGGTCACCGCCGCGCTTGAGGAAGCCGCGGCCGCTCTCGTTCGAGTGCAGCAGGTTGTCCAGGATGTTGGCGTGGATCTCCACGCCCATGTAGCTGGCCTGGTCGATCTTTGGCGTGCCGTCCGGGTTGCGGACAATCTCGTTCTTCTCGTTCTTCACCACGTAGTCGGGGAACGGGGTGTTGCGCAAGTCGCCGATGCCCTTCGCCGTCGCGCCCACGAACACGATCTTGTCCTTGAAAATGTCGGCGGGAACGGTCCCGTCGATCACGTCGCCCATCGAGTAGTGGCGATAGCTCAGATACGGCCCGGTGTAGTTGATGAGCACCGTGCCGTTGCTGCGGGTGCGTATGTCGTACGGCCCGACCTCCACGCGCTCCAGGCCGTTCGGCGCGATATACGCCTTGGTCGATTGGTCCTTGATGTCTTCATACAGCCGCAGCGCCTCGAGCGAGAGCGAGGGGAAGAAGTCGTCGCGCTCCGGCGTGCCGTCCTGGTACGCCATCATCAGCAGGCCGTGGCGCATGGTGCCGTCGGCGTCAGGGTTGTTGTCGAAGAAGCCGTAGCCGCGCGCCGACTCCGCCAGCAGCCGGATGTTGGATTCGATGCCCGCGCCGATCAGTCCCCCATTTGCCTGCCACGCCGCGAACAGGATGTTCTGCTGGCCGGTGCGCGCCTTCGCGTCACTGAAGTCTTTTTCCTCGCCCACCGCGAACTTCTGCGGGAAGGGCTTGCCGGAAAGGACGTAGAAGTAGTCGTCCACGGCCTTCTTGTCGATCGCCTTGGCGCGCTCCGCGTCGAGGAACAGGTGGCCCAGGATGACGTTGTTGGCCTTCTTCAGCGACTCGGCAAACTTCACGTCGTTGTCGCTCGTGGCCTGGATCTCGCGGATGCGCGCCAGCACCTTCTCCGGCGCCTGCCCGGCGAGTTCGGTCTCCAGGCGCTTCAGCGCTTCGACCGCGGAGTTCTTCTCCGGCACGGGGAACGCCACGTCAAAGGCCACCACCTTGGCGCCGCCCGCAGCTAGCCTTTCGACCAGCGCGCCGTAAGCGTCGCGCGGCACCGGCCACGCGCCTACCTTTTGCAGAGTCTTCTCATCGATGCCGACGATGACGATGCGCTCGTCCGCGGGACGCGGGCCGCGCGCGCGGAAGCGGGCATCCAGGGAGCGCAGCTCGATGTTGTGCAGGAAGCTGAACGCCGCCCGGGTATTGCCGCCGATCTCGGTGAACGCGTACGCCACCACGCCCAGCAGCGTGATGATGATCGCGAGCGCCAGGTCGATCTTCTTCGCCGGCACGCGCTCCAGCAGTTCCGCGATCTTCTTGCCGAGTTCCTTCAGCTTGTCCATGCTCAGCGTCCCTGGCGCCCGAAGCGGTAGAGCAGCGAGCCCGCCCAGATGCGCTCGTCGTAGTTCGGCGAGGTGAAGTAGAAGTTGTTGGTGCGCTCAAAGCTGAACGTGAACACCATGTTCTCGTCGTTGCGGATCTTGTAGCTCACCGCGCCGCGGTACGACGGCCGGCTGAAGCCGTTGGCCGTCGGCTGGAAGGGCGGCGGCAGCAGCACGCCGGTCACGGGGTCAGTCGCTGCCGCCAGCGACGTCAGCGTCGAGCTCGACGCCCGGAAGGCGCCTTCCAGGATGAACCAGCGCGGCGCCTGGATGTACAGCGTCGCCGAACCCAGGCGGTTGGAGTCGCGCACCAGCGCAATGTCCATCAACACGCTGCAAGGCGTGCCCGCCGGATTTGCGGTCGCCGGCGCTACCGGCGTCGGGAACTCGCAGATCGCCGGCCGGTGGCTCTGCCGCTCCAACTCAAAGCGGAAGGCGGGATTGATCTCCCAGTTGCCGATGTCATATATGCCGCGCAGCCCTACGAAGACGCGGTCGGTGTTCGACGTCTGCCGCGCGTCGAGCTGGTCTTGCGCCTGCCGGCGCTCGTAGCCGACGGTGAAGTAAGTCTGCTTCACCGGGAAGGTGAACTCGGCGTAGGGCGTGCGCACAAAGCGGTTGGCCGAGCCGTCGCTCGCGCCGACGTCGCGGTGCCGGTAGCCGAACTCGAAGACGCCCCGTTTGTAGAACGGCAGGTCGTGCAGGATGAACCGCGCCTCCGGCCCCCACAGCGTGGTCTGGAAGCCCTTCTGCTCGCGCAGGTTGTCGTTCGAGCGGCGGACCGCGCCATCCACCGTAAGCCAGTCGGTCAGCTCGTACGACGTTCGGATGACCCAGTCCTGCAGGTCAGAGATCTGGCGCGCATTGATAGAAGCGAAGTTCGGCTGGTAGCGCACGTAGGAGCCGCGCACCGACAACCGCTTGTAGCGATAGCTACTCTCCAGGCGCCCGCCCCAATCTCCCTGTATGCGGTTGAGCTGCGGCTGTGGGCTGCGCGTGTCGCAGGAAGAGACGAGCGGATTGGTCGTGTCCGCCGGACACCCGTCGAACGGCCCGCTGGAGAAGCGGCGGTCGAAGTCGGTGAACGAGTACGCGAACTCGGCCTCCAGGCGCAGCCCCTTCTTGCTCAGCAGCTTGGTGTCGAAAGACGTCACGTGGTTCAGCGCCGGCTGCGGCGAGGCCCCCGCGGTCAACGGCGCTCCCGTGCTGGCGTCGAAGAGGCTGAGCGACTCCACGATGTCGCGGCTCGACGACACGTTGAAGCCGAACGTCGAATCCTGGTTGAAGACCTTGCGCTCTACGCGCCCGCCGGTCACCACCGCCATGTACGGGCGGCCCTCCAGGTCCTTGTAGAGCGAACCGTAGCGGTCGATGAAGACACCGCCCACGCCGGAGACCTTCCACTTCTCGCCGATCTTGGTCGTCGCGTTCAGGCCCTTGATGTTCTGGTTGAAGCTGAGGCGGGAGAAGTTCACCAGCGCGTCGCCGATGATGTACTCATCGCGCGGGCCGAAGATGCGTACGTACGCCTTCTGCAGGCTGTTGTGCTCCGGATCCACGCTCGCGTCTTCCGTGCCGCGATACATGGAGAGGAACTGGAAGCGGCGCGTGCCCAGGAAGCGGCGGTCGAGGAAGTAGTTGAACTCCGCGATGTTGTTCTGCCGCCCCACGATGCAGCCCGGGATCAGCGTCCCGGTGGTGGCCGGCGGCACCGGCGCCGTCATGCACTGCCGGTCGATCTCATGTTGGCTTACGCGGAATGAGCGCGTGGGGTCGCCGCCCACTTCCGTCCAGCGCGTGGTCAGGCGCAACTCGCCGATGTGCTGGTCTTCGTTGGAGGCGGTGCGGTCGCCGATGTCGAAGCGCGCGGCCTGCGGGCGGTTCTGCTCTTCTTCCGTCGGCTTCTGCGGCTCCTGGAGCGGATTCTGCGGCGGCTGGTTGGGGTCAGCCGGGGTCTGCGTGCTGGTGCCGCTGGAGGTCTGGGCCGCGGCCATCGCCGCCAGCAATGCCACGCATAGAACGCTCTTCAAGCCACGCATCGGGGACACCTTCACCGGAGACTTACCGCGCTACTGCCATGGGTTCTGTAGCTTCGCTGGCTCTGGGGGAGAACCGATCCGCGACCGGAGAGGGGGATTCCCGGGTTTCGGAGCGAAAAATGCGTAACCAGCTACCCTGATTTGTGCCGATTAATGTACGCCGAAATGGGCCGCAAATCAAAGATTTGTTAGGGGGTAAGTGCCTTAAGAATCACCTGAGTGGAGCCTCAGGGAATCACCTAGAACGGCTTGCCCCAGCTCTCGCCGAACACCGTCCGCGCCATGGCAAAACGGCCACCAAAGGGCTTGTCCGGCCCCTCCCTGTGACCCACGCAGAGCAGCGCCACCACCCGGGCCGAATCGGGTATCCCCAGCAGTTCCTTGACCTTGTCTTCCCAGAAGCCTTCGAGGGGGGCGGTGTCGTACCCCAGCACCTCGGCCATCAGCATCATGTGGGTGAAGGCGATCATCACCTGCCGGTTCAGCCACACCGCCATCTCCAGCGACTCCAGGAAGCTGGGGAAGTTGCGCCGCACCGCTTCGTGCTCCTTCTCCGAGCCGAAGCCGTGCTCGGCGGCGAGCCGTAGCATCTCCTCGAGGTCGTCGTCTTTGAGCGATCCGGAATCCCCGCACGCCACGATCACCACCGGCGCTGCCGCTACGCGCTTCTGGTTCATCGCGGCCGCCGCCAGCTTGCGCCGCTGCTCGGCGTCGCGCACCACGATGAAGCGCCACGGTTGCGTGTTGTAGCCGCTCGGCGCGCGCAGCCCTGCCTCCAGGATGCGTCTCAGATCGGCTTCGCGCACCGGTTCGGCGCTGAAATTGGGGGTCGTTCGCCGCTCCTCGATGGCTTCACTCAGCCGCTTTTCTTCGCGCGGCGTCGCTTGTTTCGTCACAGGCGCCTCCTCGAAACCAACAGCTTACAGGAGCTTGGTATACTTCGCGCGCCCACTTCAGGAGGCCATGATGCGTGTTCTTCGTCTGCTGGTCGTGCTGTCATTGAGCGCCTTTGCCGCGGCGCAGTCCTCGCCGTTCCTGCCGGAAGACACCTACCGCAAGCTGGTCAACGAGATCTCCGGCGACAACGCCTATGACATGCTGCGCGACCTCACGAAGTTCCACTCGCCCCAGGGCGTGGACCGCGACTTCAAGAAAGCGGCGGCGTGGATCGAAGGCAAGGCCAAAGAAGCGGGCCTGACTGATGTCCGCTTCATCACTCTGCCGAGCAAGGACCTGGCCTGGACGCCGCTCTCCGGCGAGGCCTGGCTCATCGAGACCTGGACCGACAAGGACGGCAAGCCGCAGACGCGTGAGACCAAGCTGGGCAGTTACCAGGAATGGGCCACGGTCATCGCCGACAATTCGCGCAACACCAACGTCGAAGCACCGCTCATCGACGTGGGCGAAGGCACCAGCGACCGCGACTACGAAGGCAAGGACGTCAAGGGCAAGATCGTGCTCGCTTCCGGAAGCACGCAGCGGGTAGAGCAGGAAGCGGTGTGGAAGCGCGGCGCCATCGGCATCCTCTCGCACACCAGCTCCCGCCAGAACCCCATGGACTACCCCGACCAGGTCGCGTGGACGCGCATCAACGAGCGCGGCCGCGACGGCAAAGAGCCCAGCTTCGCCTTTGTCGTCTCGCCGCGCAAAGGCTGGGAGATCCGCAAGAGACTGGAACCGGCCGCGCCCAACGCCACCACGCCAAAGCCCACCCTGAGCCTGCGCGTGAAGATCGAGGTCGAGATCCTGCCCGAAGCGACCATGGGCATCGTCGAAGGCTTCATTCGCGGCACCAACTCCGCGCTCAAGGACCAGCAGGTCGTGCTCACGGCGCACATCCAGGAAGAGCGCTACAGCGCCAACGACGACCGTTCCGGCTGCGCCAACCTGCTGGAGATGGCGCGCGCGCTGAACCGCCTCATCGCCGAGGGCAAGCTGCCCCGCCCCGAGCGCGACATACGCTTCTGGTGGGTCAATGAGATCGACGGCCCTTATACCTACTTCGCCCTCAATCCCGACGAGGCGAAGAAGACCTTCGTCAACATCAACCAGGACATGGTGGGCGCCAACCACACCATGGGCAAGGCGAGCCGCGTGCAGCACGTCTCGCGCACGCTGTGGTCCACTCCCACGTTCTTCAACGATGTGGTCGAGAGCATCATCACCGCGCTCTACCAGGGCAATAATGCGTACATCGTCGCCGGACAAGCGGGCAACAACCCACCGGGAACGTGGTTCTCTAAACCGATCTTCTCGCTGCTGGGCTCGCGCGATCGGTACTCCATCGAGATCATCCCGCACATGAACAACACCGACCACATGGTCTTCGCCGACCGCTACATCGGCACCACGCACGGTGGCATCACCTTCACCAACTGGCCGGATGACTACATCCATTCTTCCGACGACGACATGTGGCAGATGGACCGCACCACCTTCAAGCGCAACGCGGTAGCGGTAAGCGCGCTGGCCTGGTATATGGCGAATGTGGGGGGGAAAGATGCGGAGTTGCTGTTGAAGGTAGTTACGCCGAATGCGACGATGCGAGTCTACCGAGACATACGGAATGCGAGAACAGCAACGGCTGACCACTGTGAAGTATGGACCACTGCCAGGATCGCGATGGCTCGCGAGATGAGCGTCTTTAGTTCGGTTCAGAGCATCGGAGCCGGTGAGGCAGCAATAACGCCCGGTCGCAATGAGTTTTGGGAATCGATGGGGCAATGGAGAGCTAGGGCTGACATGGCTTGTCCCAATGCCGTCCGTTCCACTGCTGACATGACGCAAATCCCCGTCCGCGCCTCCATCAAGGACTACCGCGACAACATCTCCAAGGTCCGCCCCGTTCCCGGTCTGCACGGCGTGATGCGCTACGAGGCCTTCAACCTGGCTGACGGTAAGCGCACCTTATGGGACATTTACGCAAACTTGCGCGCCCAGACGCTCTCCGCCGGCGAGTGGTACTACGGCAGCGTCACGCCGCAGATGGTCGAGACGCTCTTCAAGAGCGCCGCCGAGGCCGGCATCCTGAAGCTGACCGACGCACCGAAGCCGGCGGAAGCCAAGGCGCCAGCGAAGAAGTAGGTGTTCGCCCAATGGAAGCGGCGAGAGCACCTTGCGCTTAGCAGTTAGCACTTAGCCGCTAGCCTCTAGCCATCAAGCTACTACTACGGCGCCAACAAAAAACCCAGCCCTCATCGACTGGGTTTGTTGGCTAGATGCTAGGTGCTATTTGCTAGCCGCGGCTACTTCACATCCTTGATCGGCAGCATCGACCCGAAGTCCTGTCCGTTCGGCGCCACCGCACGCGCTACCAGGTTGGTGAACGGCTCCTTCAACTCCGGATACTTCGTCACCAGGGCCTTCATCACTTCCTTGTTCTCCAGGAAAGTCTGTCCGGGGTTGGAGATGTCAGGTGTCGAATACTTCACCACCAGGTCAAGGTTGCGGTCCTTCTCGTTCGGAACCAGGAACAGCTGCGTCACCTGGTAGGTCTTGCCGTTGAACGCCGGCAGGTTCATCGGGCGCTCAGCGGGAAAGTCCGGCGGCATCGATGACTGGATCTCGTCGTAGAAGCTGTCCAGCGCCACGGTGGACATGAACGGCAGCGGCGCCGCCAGTTCCTTGGCCACCAGGTAATGGAACCAGGCGTTAAAGCGCTGGCCGCGGGCCTTGAAGTCGCGTGCCTGCTGCCAGTAGTACTGCGCGTTCTTGCCCAGCACCTGGCGCGAGCGCGGGAACAGTCCGGCGACCTTCCACATCGTGCCTTCCTGCTTCAGCAGGAAGGAATAGAAGTACGGCACCTTGGAGCCGGTCACATCCATGATGACCAGCCCGTATTTTCCCGGCGGCAGGCCATTCAGGGTGAATCCGACCTTGGCCGGCGAGTTGAAGACGCCGCAGAAGAACTCGGCGCGCTCCAGCGTGGCCGTGCCTCCGGCTTCAAACAGATAGGTATTGCGCGGCGTAGCGCTGGCTCCGGACAGGTTCGCTTGGTGCTCCTGCAGGAGGCCCTGCACGCCCTGCGCGTTGGCGGCGATGTCCGCGATCGCGCTCATCGTGATGCCCTGCACGTTGCCCTGGGAGACGTACTGGAAGTAGCTGCGCGCCGCCGACTGCAGCGCCTGCTTGGTGGCCGCGTCCATCTCGGCGGCGGTGGAGCAGCTTTCGGCAAACGCGGCGGGCGCGCACAGCAGTGCCGCGGCGCAGGTCAAAACCCGTAGAAACTTGTTCATGGTGGTTCTCAGGAGGCTCAAAATGTCTTTCTGCCCTCATTTGGATGCCGGCCGGCGCCGCCCAAGATGCAAGAGCCAAAATAGCGGATTCCGGGGGCCGTTCCCGCCCCGTTAAGGGGTGTAGAATCGACCTATTATGGCAGTTCAGCGGCTGGTTTTTGTGGCGATGTTACTGACGGCGGTGGCCTTGGGCCAGGCCGCAGTACCCCGCGGTACGGCCAAAAAGCCGGCGTCCAGCCCCGCTGCCCAGCCTGTTCAGTCCGGCCAGCCCGCTCCCGTGCCCGTGAGCGAGCCGCAGCCGGCCAAGCCCGCTGTGCCGCTGCGTCCTTCACAGATGGCGGCCGTGCCGGCGCGCGTGAGCTATGCCAACGGCATGTTGACCATCGTGGCAGAGAACTCCACCATGGCGGACATCATCGCGCAGCTTCGCGCCGCCACCGGCATCAAGATCGAGACGGTTGGCGGCCCCAGCGGCGACCGCGTCGCGGCCCGCATCGGCCCGGCGCCGGTGCGCGACGTAATTCTCTCCCTGGTGCAGGGCTCGCAGTATGACTTCATCATCCTCGGCGTGCTGGGCCAGCCCGATGCCGTGGAGCGGGTCATCCTCACCCCCAGGGTCGCCGGCGGCAACAGCCCCGCTCCGCAACCGGCCCGCGCCGCGCGCGCCTTCAATACCGTTTACGAAGCGCCGCCCGTAGAGACCCCGGTAGACGACGACAATGAGGGCTTCGCCGCCCCGGCGCCGCAACCCGCGCAGCCCAGTCCGCAGGGCGTTCCGAATCCCACCGATCCGAACGCGCCCGCCAAGACTCCTGAACAATTGTTGGAAGAGCTGCGCCGCATGGAAGAGCAGCGCAATAATCCGCAGGGACGCCCGCAGCGTCCACCCCGCTAGCTAAAAAGAAGAGAAGTTATGCTCCGACCGCAGGCGCGGTCTTGGCCAACGGCGGTGCCGTCTGCTGCCGGTTCCGGCTCAGGACCAGGAAGAAGGCGTTGAGGGCGACAAAGCCGCAGAGGATGCCGATCCCCATAGCGGCGACGATCGTGCTGACCAGGATCAATCCGGACATATCTGTTTCCCTGTGATGTTCCCTATGCGGCCTTTAGTTGTAACTCATCCCTGTTTTGCGCGCCTGTCTCGCTGGTACATGCCGCCTCGGGGACCGGACTAGCACCTTCGTCACACGCCACTTCACTCTAACGCGGTTTGACCCACTCCAATATTGACGACTAAGATACGGAGTAGAGCTGCGTTCATCTCCTCACGCGACCGTCTGTGGGGCCGGACTCGCTCCAATGCCCTCATATCCCGCAGTCCATGGCCATCTCTAAGATCTCTGTGCGCGGTGCGCGCCAGCACAACCTCAAGAACATCAGCGTGGAGATCCCGCGCAACTCCCTCACGGTCATCACCGGCCTGAGCGGGTCGGGCAAGTCGTCGCTCGCCTTTGACACCATCTACGCCGAAGGCCAGCGCCGCTATGTCGAGACCCTCTCCGCCTACGCCCGCCAGTTCCTCGACCAGATGGAGCGGCCGGAGGTCGACTCCATCGAGGGGCTGAGCCCGGCCATCTCCATCGAGCAGAAGACTACCTCGCGCAGCCCGCGCTCCACCGTAGGGACAATCACCGAGATATACGACTATTTACGCCTGCTCTACGCGTCCGTCGGCGTGCCCCACTGCCCCCAGTGCGGCAAGCCCATCTCGCGCCAGTCGGCTGAGCAGATCGTCTCCCGCGTGATGATGCTTACGCCGGAAGACCGCGTGATGGTGCTGGCGCCCATCGTCCGCGGGCGCAAGGGTGAGTTCAAGAAGGAACTGGAGAAGCTGGCGCAGGCCGGCTTCACCCGCGCGCGCATCGACGGCGAGATCCGCTCGCTCGATGAAGACCTCGACCAGATCACGCTCGACAAGCGCAAGAACCACACCATCGAGGTCGTCGTCGACCGCCTGCTGGTGAAGCCGGGCATCGAGAAGCGCCTCGAAGGGTCCGTCGCCACCGCGATGAAGCTCGCCGACGGCCTGGTGCTCGTCTCCGTCGTCAACGGCGAAGAGAAGCTCTACTCCTCCAAGCTTGCCTGCCCGGATTGCGGCATCAACGTGCCCGTGCTGGAGCCGCGCTCGTTCTCCTTCAACTCCATGTACGGCGCCTGCCCGGAGTGCAACGGCCTGGGCAGCAAGTTTGACTTCGACCCGGCGCTCATCATCGTGGACTGGTCCAAGCCCTTGCTCGACGGCGCCCTCGGCCCGGGCTCCGGCTCCACGTACCTGCAACGGATGCTCGCCCTCGTCGCCGAGGCCTACAAGATCGACCTCAACACGCCCTTCGACAAGCTGCCCGCCAAGACGCAGAACCTCCTGCTCTACGGCCCGGCGGAAAAGGAACGCCCGCGCACCGGCTTCCACGGCGTCATCGGCTTCCTGCGCCAGAACCTGGAAGACTCCACCTCGGACAGCTACAAGGAATGGCTGCTCGACTACATGACGGGCACCACCTGCCCGGTCTGCCACGGCAGGCGCCTCCGGCCGGAGTCGCTCGCCGTCAAGGTGAACGGCATCTCCATCGCCGACTTCACCGCCCTGCCCATCGGGCGCGCGCTCGACGCCGCGAAAAAAGTGCAGCTCACCGCGCGCGAAGCCCAGCTTGCCGGACGCATCCTCAAGGAAGTCTGCGAGCGCCTCGAGTTCCTCCTCGCCGTCGGCCTCGGATATCTTTCGCTCGACCGCTCCGCCGCCACGCTCTCCGGCGGCGAGGGCCAGCGTATCCGCCTGGCCACACAGATCGGCTCGCGCCTGCGCGGCGTGCTCTACGTGCTCGATGAGCCTTCCATCGGCCTGCACCACCGCGACAACGACCGCCTGCTCAAGGCGCTGGAGTCTCTGCGCGACCTCGGCAACACCGTGCTTGTCGTCGAACACGACGAAGAGACCATCCGCCGCGCGGACTACGTCATCGACCTCGGCCCCGGCGCCGGACGCCATGGCGGTGAAGTCGTCGCCGCGGGCACGCCCAAGCAGATCGCGAGCGCGCCGCAGTCGGTCACCGGCAAGTACATCGCGGGTGAGATCTCCATCCTCGCGCGCCAGGCGCCGCGTAACGTCAACGGCAAGAACCTCGCGGTGCTCGGCGCGCGCGAGCACAACCTGAAGAACCTGGACGTCACCTTTCCCCTCGGCGTCATGACCGTCGTCACCGGCGTGAGCGGCAGCGGCAAGTCCACGCTCATCAATGACATCCTCTATCCTGCGCTGGCCAAGCAGCTCTACCGCTCCCGCACCGAGCCCGGAGCGCACAAGTCCATCACCGGCCTAGAGCACCTCGACAAGGTGATCCGCATCGACCAGTCGCCCATCGGGCGCACGCCGCGCTCCAACCCCGCGACCTACACCGGCGTCTTCACGGACATCCGCAACCTCTACGCCATGCTGCCGGAATCGCGCGAGCGCGGTTACAAGGCCGGGCGCTTTTCCTTCAACGTCGCCGGCGGACGCTGCGAGCACTGCACCGGCGAGGGCCAGCGCCGCATCGAGATGAATTTTTTGCCGGATGTGTATGTCGTCTGCGAGGTCTGCGGCGGCAAGCGCTACAACCACGAGACGCTCACCGTGAAGTTCAAGGGCTACTCCATCGCCGACCTGCTGGAAACGCCCATCGCTGATGCCCTGCCCATCCTCGAAGACATCCCGCAAGTGCGCCAGAAGCTGCAGACGCTGGTCGATGTCGGCCTCGGGTACGTGCAGCTCGGCCAGTCCGCCGTCACTCTCTCCGGCGGCGAGGCGCAGCGCGTCAAGCTGGCTCGCGAGCTCTCCAAGCGCCAGACGGGCAAGACGCTCTACCTGCTCGACGAGCCCACCACCGGCCTGCACTTTGACGATGTAAAGAAGCTGCTCGACGTCCTGCACCGCCTCACCGACCTCGGCAACTCCATCATCATCATCGAGCACAATATGGACGTCATCCGCAACGCCGACTGGATCATCGACCTTGGCCCCGAGGGCGGCGAAGAGGGCGGGCGCATCGTCGCCCAGGGCACGCCCGAACAGGTCGCCAAGAACAAGAAGTCCTACACCGGCCAGGCGCTCGCCGAGTACGCCGCCCGGGGCTAGTCCAAAAGGACACTGACCTCACTCTTTAGGTGCCCTTGCGCTTTTTCGAAGCATCGTCTTCCGATTTGTTCTAGAATCCGCACATGAAGAAAGTCTTCGCGAACGCTGACGAAGCCATTCATGACATCCAAGACGGCGCAACTATCATGCTCGGAGGCTTCGGCCTCTGCGGCATCCCGGAGAACCTGATCGACGCCCTGGTGCGCAAGGGCGTGAAGAACCTCACCACCATCAGCAACAACGTGGGCATCGACGACTGCGGCCTGGGCAAGTGCCTGGCCGCCGGCCAGATCGTCCGCCATCTCGGCAGCTATGTCGGGGAGAACCGGCTGCTGGAAGAGATGGTGCTTACCGGCAAGATCGACCTCCAACTCATCCCGCAAGGCACCTTCGCCGAGCGCCTGCGCGCCGGCGGCGCCGGCATCCCCGCATTCTTCACTCCCACCGGCGTGGGCACCGTGGTCGCCGAGGGCAAGGAGACGCGCGAATTCGACGGCCGCATGTACGTGATGGAGCGCGCCCTGCAGGCCGACTTCGCCCTTATCAAGGCATGGAAGGGCGACAAGTGGGGGAACCTCATCTACCGCAAGACAGCACGCAACTTTAATCCCATGATGGCCGCCGCGGCCAAGGTCACGATCGCGGAGGTCGAGGAGTTGGTCGAGGTCGGCGAACTGCCGCCCGACAACGTCATGACGCCGAGCATCTACGTGCAGCGCATCTTCCAGGGCAAAGCCTACGAGAAGCGCATTGAACGTCGCACCGTGCGCAAGGCGATCGCTTAGTGGGAGTCCTGAACTACATCCGCATCTTCCGCGTCCTGCGCGCGATGCTGCGTGAGGCCCAGAGCTACCGCACCGACGACGCGCGCACCGGCCAGCTCGCTGACTCGGCGCTGGCGAAGGCGCAGAGCAAACGCGGTGCCCTGGCCGCCGTCTTCAACCAGCTCAGCGACCTCATCCGCCTGGTCAAGGCCTGGGCCACGCGCCGCTACCGCACCATTCCCTGGCGCAGCGCCAGCCTCATCATCGCCGGGCTGCTCTACTTCGTCAGCCCGCTTGACGCGCTTCCCGACTTCATCCCCGGCCTGGGCTTCCTGGACGACGCCTTCATCATCACGTGGCTGATGCGCGCCGTCCGCCAGGAGCTGGAAAAGTTCCGCGCCTGGGAAGCCAACGCCACGTAATCGGCTGCGTTAGAATTCTCCGGTACATCTCGCGGTGGTGGAGGTGCGCGATGTCCGGAGACAAAGTTCAACAGATCATTGCCGCCAAGGATCAGGCTCCTCTGGCCTGCGACCTTGGGCACACGGCGCTCCTCGTCATTGACGCGCAGCGCGATTTTGCGCGCTCCCAATATGCGTTCGCTCAGGCGCTGGAAAAAGTGGTTCCCGGCGTCACCGACGACTACTTCGCGCGCGCCCAGCAGGTCGCTCTTCCGAACATTGCTCGGCTCCAGCGCTTCTTCCGCGAGCGCAAGCGCCCGGTCTTCTACACCGCCACCGGCACTTCGACCGGCGACGGTTCCGACTTGGCCGGCTGGCTGCGCGGCTTCGATGCCTTGGGCCAGATGGTCCTGGGCCGGAATGTTTGGCCGCGTCCCGACGAAGAAGCCTGGGAGATCGATGACTCCGTGCGCCCGGAACCGGGCGAGATGGTCGTCAACAAGATCGGCGCCAGCGCCTTCGTGGCCACTCCGCTCGACCAGACCTTTCGCGCGCTCGGGATCCAGAACCTTGTGGTATGCGGCTTTTCCACTGACGTTTGTGTCAGCTCGTCGGCGCGCCATGCCGCCGACTGCGGGTATCAGGTCATCGTGGTGGAGGACGCCTGCGCTACACTGAGTGAGGAGATGCACCGCGTCTCGCTGGACGCCATCGCCTTGGCCTTCGGGCGCGTGCGTTCGACCCAGCAAGTGCTCCAGCTCTTGACTCCACAACGAACCGCTACCGCCCGCTGAGGACTATGTCCACCCCCAAGCCCGACAAAGCCAAGGACACCGAAAAACGCGACCGCATCGTCAAGCGCGTCGCCCAGGAACTCCGCGACGGCTTTTACGTGAACCTCGGCATCGGCATGCCGACCCTCGTCGCCAACCACGTGCCCAAAGGCATGCAGGTCGTGCTGCAGTCCGAGAACGGCATGCTCGGGATCGGGCCGTATCCCATCGAGGGCCAGGAAGATCCCGACCTCATCAACGCCGGCAAAGAGACCGTCAGCGAGATCCCCGGCACCGCTTACTTCGACAGCGCCGAGTCCTTCGCCATGATTCGCGGCGGACACGTAGACCTCAGCGTCCTGGGCGCGATGGAAGTGGACGAGCAGGGCAATCTCGCCAACTGGATGATCCCCGGAAAAATGGTGAAAGGCATGGGCGGCGCCATGGACCTGGTCGCCAGCGCCAAACGCGTCATCGTAGCCATGGAGCACACCACCCGCGACGGGAAACCGAAGATCCTGAAGCAGTGCACCCTGCCCTACACCGGATTGAAAGTCGTCGACACCATCTGCACCGAGATGGCCTGGATCAAAGTCACGCCCGCCGGCCTGGTGCTGGAAGAGATCGCGCCCGGATTGACCGTGGAAGACGTGCAGAAGGCGACCGAGCCGAGGTTGATCGTGTCGGATTCTCTGCGACAAATGGGATGAGAGGTAGGACGACCCATTTTTACTGCACTCGATCAGACTGGGAGTCTGTCATCGGGGAGTGGCATCTAAGCGCAAGAATTAAGTTCGTTCTTAGCGGTGTTTTTCCAAGTGCTGAGCCGAGAATTATTGATGATCCTCGAAAACAGCCCGACTTCGGTCATTCTGTAGGCGATCATCTACAGGATCTGCGTTACCTCATCCTTGGGAGCGACGAAGCTGTCTTTTCCAGGCGAATCCAAAGGAACGATGGTGAAATCGCTTATGCGATTGACCACGCTACGACTCCATCATCCGTGATTTGGTGCCCTGGTGGAATCACACACGATGGCAGCGCCTTGATCAAAGGCGAGTTGAGCGGGTCCGCTGGTTCCGCTTCCGCCGGACTTTATGAGGCCTTGACCAATAAGAGATCCTTGAGTTCCCTTCGTAGAACCAAGGCATACAGGATTGGAGCGGATGCCTTGCGGTTGTACCAGAATGGCTGTCGCTTGACGACATCCATTACAACGCCCCCCGAATACGATTTGCGACTGGATTGAAAGTGGCAGGAACGCATTCTCAGTTGCATTGCGTTCAAAAAAAGCCGGGGGCATTCGCCCCCGGCTGCTGAAACCAAACGCTTCTACAGCATCGTGCACACGGCCTTTTTCTGCGTGTACAGCTCGAGCACGTCGTGGCCCATCTCGCGGCCCCAGCCCGACTGCTTGTACCCACCGAACGGCATCGCTGCGTCAAAGATGTTGTAGCAGTTGATCCACACCGTGCCGGCCTTGAGCGCGCTGGCCACACGATGCGCCTTGGAGATGTCCTTGGTCCACACGCCCGCGGCCAGGCCGTAGCTGGTGTCGTTGCCCTGCGCAATGACATCGTCGATGTCCTTGAACGGCAGCGCGGTCACCACCGGCCCGAAGATCTCTTCCTGCACCACCTTCATCTTCGGGTTGGTGTTCACCAGCACGGTCGGCTCCACGAAGTAGCCCTTGTCGCCCTTGCGCTTGCCGCCGACGACCGCCTTCGCGCCCTCCTTCGCGCCGATGTCCATGTAGTTGCACACGCGCTCGAGCTGCTCCTGGCTGACGAGCGGCCCCATCTGCGTCTCAGGATCGAGTCCCGGGCCGACCTTGATCTTGCTGGCATGCTCGGAGACGCCCTCCACGACCTTGTCGAAGATGCTCTTCTCCACATACAGGCGCGAGCCCGCGCAGCAGCACTGCCCATGGTTGAAGAAGATGGCCGAAGCCGCGTTCGGGATCGCGGTCGAGAGGTCGGAATCCGCGAAGACGATGTTCGGCGACTTGCCGCCCAACTCCAGCGTGACTTTCTTCAGGTTCCCCGCCGAGGCCGCCACGATCAGCTTGCCCACTTCCGTGGAACCGGTAAACGCGACCTTGTCCACGTCCCAGTGCGACGCCAGCGCCGCGCCTGCGGTCTCGCCGAAGCCGGTCACGATGTTGACCACGCCTTCAGGGAAGCCCGCTTCCACGATCAGCTCGCCCAGCCGCAGCGCGGAGAGCGGCGTTTGCTCCGCCGGCTTCAGCACCACGGTGCAGCCGGTCGCCAGCGCCGGGGCCAGCTTCCACGCCGCCATCAGCAGCGGGAAGTTCCACGGGATGATCTGCCCCACCACGCCTACCGGCTCACGCTGCGTGTACGCCAGGAACTTGGCGCCCGGCGCGTACGGCACGGAGATGGGGATGGTGTTGCCTTCGATCTTGGTGGACCAGCCGGCCATGTAGCGGAAGATGTCCACCGCCAGCGGCACGTCGGCCACGCGCGCCACCGTCAGCGGCTTGCCGTTGTCCAGCGACTCCAGCGTCGCGAACTCTTCGGTGTGCTTCTCTAGCAGGTCGGCGAGCCGCCACACCAGCTTGCCGCGCTCCGATGAAGTCATGTTGCGCCACGGCCCGCTTTCAAACGCCTTGCGCGCGGCCTTTACAGCGCGGTCAATGTCTTCGCGGTCGCCCTCAGCGACGGTGGCCAGCACCTCGCCGGTGGCGGGGTTGTAGGTATGGAAGGTCTTGCCGGAGGCGGAGTTCGTCCATTGGTTGTTGATGAGGATCTTGCCCTGCTTCGCGATGAAACTTGCGGCAGCATTGTCGATGCTCGGTGACACTGCGATTCCCATATTTCCTCCTCGGATGATGGCTGCAACAGGTGTGACGTTCGGCGGAACGGAACCTTAGGACAGGCTCCAGCGGGGCAATGTTAGTCCTCTTGCGGAAGGCTTGCAACCCCGGATTAACGCCCCGGCTGCACGAACCGTAGCGTGTTGCCGTCAGGGTCGTCGATGTAGAACTCGCGTGTTCCCCATGTCTGGTCGGTCGGCCCCTCATGGACCGGCGAATCCGGATTGCCGGGCGGCTTGTGTCCGCGAGCGCGAAACTTCTGCCAGAGCCCACGCACATCATCCACCAGGACCGCGACGGCCTGCCCGAACTCGCCGTCGCCCCGGTGGCTGGAAAGGAACATCAAGTCGGCATCGCGCTTCAGCACGCAGAACGAGGGACCACTCAGGTCGCCGTCGCTCTCCACCAGCTCGAAGTCCAGGATCCGGGTATAGAAGTCCAGCGATGCGCGCATGTTCCTGCAGCGAACAGTGGGAATGATGGCCATGGACTGTTGATTCTAGCCGAGCCGTTCCGCGACCCAATACAATAGCCGCACATGGCTTCCACGGAGACCGCTCCCCCGCCCGCCGGCCCCAGCACCTCCTCCCCGCGCAGCTCGGGCTGGGTCTTTGCCGTCACCATCTTTCTCAGCGCCTTCCTGCTCTTCCAGGTCCAACTGCTCGTCGCCAAGTACCTGCTGCCATGGTTCGGCGGCGCACCCGCCGTGTGGACCACCAGCATGCTCTTCTTCCAGATGCTGCTGCTCGCCGGATACTTCTACGCCCATCGCGTCTCCGCGCGCCTCAGCCAGCAAGCCCAGTCCAAGCTCCAGATCGCGCTCCTCGTCGTCACGCTGGTCCTGATGGTCACGCTTGCCGTGCGGTGGGGTTCACCTATCACGCCCGGACCGGCGTGGCGTCCGGAAGACAGTGGCCGCCCCATCACCGAACTGCTCCAGGTCCTCTTCGTCAGCCTGGGACTTCCCTTTTTCCTGCTCGCTACCACCAGCCCGCTGCTGCAGCGCTGGCTCGCCTCGCAGGAGGGCGAAGCCAACACCGGCATCTATCGCTTGTACGCCGTCTCGAACCTCGGCTCGCTGCTCGGCCTGATCACGTATCCGTTCCTGGTCGAGCCCAATCTCCGCATCATGACCCAGGCGCGCCTCTGGACGCTCGGCTTCTTCGTCTACGCCGCACTCACAGCTATCTGTGCCTGGCACGTGCGGCGCAACGCCCCGGCAACACCCGAACCTGCCGCCGCAACCGCGCCGCTCTCCTGGCATGACCGCATCTTCTGGTTCGCACTCTCGATGTGCGGCTCGCTCTCGCTCATCTCCACGACCAGCCTCGTCAGCGAAGACATGGGCGTCGTCCCTATGCTCTGGGTGCTGCCGCTCACGCTCTACCTGTTGACGTTCATCCTGTGCTTCAGCGGCCTGCCCCTCTATCGCCGCGCCTATTTTTACCCCGGCTTGGCGATCACGCTGGTCATGGCTGTACTTGGGCTCTACCGCGGCGCGTACCTCTCCGCTTACGCGCAGATCTACGTCTTCTGCTTCTCGATGTTCGTCATCTGCATGGTCTGTCATGGCGAGCTGGCGCGCAGCGTGCCGTCGCCCTCGCGGCTGACCAGTTTTTATCTCACCACGGCCGCGGGCGGCGCCGCGGGCGGCATCTTCACCGGCCTCATCGCTCCCATCACCTTCAACGGCTTTTACGAGTACCACGTGATGCTGGTGATGTCTGCGTTGCTGGTGCTGTGGGCCATGTTCCGCGATGACGATCCCTGGCTCCGCCGTCCGAACCTCTGGCTGCCCTTCGCCATTGTGTGGATCGTGGCCCTGGTGCCGGTGTATCTGCAGCATGTCGGGTGGGCGACCATCGAAGAAAGCGCAATGCGCTGGGTGCAGGGCGTGGTCATCGGCCTGCCGGTCTTTATCGGCCTGCTCATCTGGCTCGAATCGAGAATGAATATCCCCGCCGCCCCGGGAATGTGGTTCACGCGCTCCGGCCTGGTCTTCACCGTGGCCTTCCTCGCGCTGATGCTCTACGTGGAGACGACCGCTGAGCGCGGCAAGCTGCTCATCCAGTCACGCAGCTTCTATGGCGTGTTGAAAGTGCGCGAGCGCAACCCCGAGAGCCGCGAGTTCCGCTACTACGAGCTGCTCCACGGGCGCATCCTCCACGGCATGCAGCTTCAGGCGGACGAGCATCGCCACACGCTCACCACCTATTACACCAAGGGCAGCGGCCTGGGCATGGCCATGATGAACCACCCGCGCCGCAAGGCTGGTCCTATCCGCATCGGCGCGGTCGGGATGGGCGTGGGCACGGTGGCGGGATACGTCCGCGCCGGCGACCTCATCCGCTTCTATGAGATCAACCCGCAGGTCATGCGGCTCAGCCTTGGAAACCAGGTCGTCTTTACCTATCTACAGGAGTGCGTGGGGCGCTTCGAGATCGTCCGCGGCGACGCCCGCCTCTCCATGGAGCGCGAACTGGAAGAAAATCGCCCGCAGGGCTACGACATCCTCATCCTCGACGCCTTCTCCAGCGACGCCATCCCCGTCCACCTGCTGACGCTCGAGGCGATGCAGATGTACCTGAAGCATCTGCGCGACGAAGACTCCGTCATCGCCATCCACATCTCCAACCGCGCCGTCGACCTCAAGCCCGTCGTCGCGGGACTCGCCCACCGGCTGGGACTGCAAGCCACATGGGTCACGCGAAACGCCTTTGGCGAGACCATCGCCGCCAGCGACTGGATCATCGTCTCGCGCTCGCGCACCACGCTTGACGCCGAAGACTTCCGCAAGGAAGGCTACCCGATGACTGCCAACCAGGACGCGCCCCTCTGGACAGACGACTACAGCAACCTCTTCCGCCTGATCAAGAAGTGATCACGCCGCTTGCGGGCCGCGCAGAACGCGGGCCGGAAGCGTGAGGATCGCGTGCAGCAGCGCGAAGACGGATTCCACCGCAATACCCACCAGCCGGAAAGGCAACAACAGCAGCCACACGATGGGATAGAGCACCAGCGCGAGCAGCGCCAGCGGCCAGCACAGGACGAACAGGATGCACCACAACAGGAATTTCGTCACGGGACTCTCCTGCTGTTAGATACGCTGCAGCAGGAAAAAAGTTCCTAGGCGGTCACGGCCACGGATTCCGCCAGCTTGCGCAGCGACGCCGCATACTCCGGCCGCGCCACCCCGCGCTCGGTCACGATGGCCGTGATGTAGCGGTGGGGCGTCACGTCGAAAGCCGGGTTCTCCACCCGCACGTTGTCCGGCGTGATCTGCTTCCCCGCCATGTGCGTCACTTCCTTCGCGTTGCGCTGCTCGATGGGGATATGCTCACCGTCCGGCGTCTCCATGTCCACCGTGGACCACGGCGCCGCCACATAGAACGGGATGCCGTGCTCCTTCGCGAGAATGGCGACAGAGTAGGTGCCGATCTTGTTCGCCACATCGCCGTTCGCCGCGATGCGGTCCGCGCCCACGATCACCGCGCCGACCTTACCCTGCTGCATCATCACGCCGGCCATGTTGTCGGAGATGACCGTCGTGGGGATGCCGTCCTTCATCAGCTCCCACGCTGTGAGCCGCGAGCCTTGCAGGAACGGGCGGGTCTCATCGGCATAGACATTGATCTTGTGTCCCGCCTCCACCGCCGCGCGGATCACGCCGAGCGCCGTGCCGTAGCCGCATGTGGCCAGCGCGCCGGCATTGCAGTGCGTGAGCACGCCGCCCGTCTTCGGCAGCAGCGCCGCCCCGTTCTTGCCCATCGCCATGCAAGCGGCGATGTCTTCGGCGTGCATCTGCTGCGCCTCGGCGACGAGCGCCTGCTTGATCTCCGCTACAGGACGTTGCGCCACTGCCGCGAACTTATCTTTCATGCGGCGGATGGCCCAGAAGAGATTGACGGCCGTCGGGCGCGTCGCCGCCAGCGTCTCGCTAATCTTCTCGAACTGCGGCCGCAATTCATCCACGCTCGCGGCCTTGGCATCGCGCACGCCCAGCGCCACGCCCATCGCCGCCGCCACGCCGATGGCCGGCGCGCCGCGCACGATCATCGTGTAAATGGCGTCGGCCACTTCCTGGTAGGTGCGGCAGGTGACGTAGACTTCTTCGGTCGGCAGGCGGGTCTGGTCGATGAACACGACCCCCGCGTCGCTCCACTCAACGGTACGGATCATTGTCTCTAGTCTAAATCAGGCAGGCTGGACGCGACTCTCAGGCCTCTTCCGCTTCCTTCTTCTGGCGGATGTGCTCCTCGCGGACTTCTTTCGCTGTGAAGAGCGAGACGAACTTCGCCGGCGCCGCGGCTTTCTCCACCGCCGCGCGGCCCCCCGCCTCTTCGCGCTCCACCAGGCAGAGAACGCCGATGATGTCGAAGCCAGCCTCGCGCGCCGCCTCGATGGCGCCGATGGTCGACGCGCCCGTGGTGCACACGTCATCCACGATCACCACCTTCGCCATCTTCCTGCTGAAGCCCTCGATGCGCCGGCCGGTGCCGTGCCCCTTCTCTTGCTTGCGCACCAGGAAGCCGTGGATCCAGTACTCGTCGCCGTCCACCGGCTTGGTGCGCGCTGGCGCCCGCGTCATGATCTGCTGCGCACTCATGATGGACACCGCCGTCACGATCGGGTCGGCGCCCATCGTCATCCCGCCGATGGCTTTCGGCCGCCAGCCCTTCTCCTGCATCAGGTCCATCACGACCCGCCCTACCAGGCGCGCCCCGTCCGCATGTAGCGTGGTCGTGCGGCAGTCGATGTAGTAGTCGCTCGTGCCGCCCGACGACAGCTTGAACTCGCCCAGCTTGAACGATTCGCGCGCGAGCAACTGCAACAGCTTTTCTCTTGGGGTCAGTGCCTGGGACATGGAGGTGGAAGTCGAACTACGAATCTAACAGTTCGGCGCAGGCTTCTTCCAGTGCTTTTTGATCCGCGGTCATCCGTCTTTGATCCGCGGTTGGAACCTACCGCGCCAGGTCCCGGAACCCGCGCGAATTCAGCAGCAGCGTGGCGAACAGCGTGGCGTTGTATGCCACGTGCGTGATCCAACTGGCCGCCACCGACCCGGAGCGCACGCGGATCAGCGTCAGCGCCATGCCCACGCCGAACAGCAGCAGCAGCGGCGCCCAGGCGCGGGCAAGCTGTCCCTGGTGCATCAGGGAGAAGCACATGCCGGTCACGATCACCGCGGCTGTCTGTCCCATGCTGCGCATCAGCACCGGCAGTGCCAGCCCGCGGAAGAAGAGCTCCTCCGCCACCGGCGCCACGAGCAAGCCGAACGCCATCATCGCGTACGCCGACCGCATTTCGCGGAAGTACTCCTGCATCGGGACGTGCTTGGGAAAGGGCAGGAACGCCGAGAGGATGAGCACCGTCAGCGCCAGCACCACTCCGGTAAGCGCGTAAAGCACCACCAATTGCCGCGCCGGCATCCGCCACCGGATCGCCTGCCAAAAGGGCTCGCCTGCGCGCTGCGTGATGACGAGCCGCACTACCAGGAAAGTCAGAAGATATGCCGCCAGTTGCACCGGGACAAAGAAGAGCGGCTTGGTTGCGACGTCTTGCGGCGACATCCCGGGGAACCAGCCCGCGGTACGCACCAGCAGCATCCCCAGCGGGCTGCAAATGAACAATGCGCCGACAAAGCTGACGACGGTCAGCCCCAGCTCCGTGTATCCCCAGGGCGGCCCCGGCTTGGGTAGGGATGGCGTCGCCGGTGCGGTCTCTACTGCGGGGATGGTCTCTTCGGGCACACCTTTATTTAAGCACGCAGCGCGCTCAGGCGCTGACGGCGGGGGCCCGCGCCTCCGCCAGCAGTTGCGCCAGCGCCGCGCCCGCGTCCTCGGCCTTCATCAGTGATTCCCCGATCAGGAACCCCTGGTAGCCCAGCACCTTCAACTTGCGCATCGACGCGGACGAGGTCACGCCGCTCTCGGCGATGCGCAGCACGCTGGTCGGCAGCAGCTTCGCCATCTCCACGTGCAGCCGTGAATCCAGCTCCAGCGTTTGCACGTCGCGGCAGTTCACGCTGATGATCTCCACGCCGAACTCGGCCGCCATCTCCATCTCCGGCTCGTCGTGCACCTCGCACACCACTTCCAGCTGCAGGTCGCGCGCCCGGCTATAGAGTGCCTTGAACTCGATCTCGCTCAGCGCCGTCATCATCAGCGTGACTGCATCGGCGTGAAACAGGCGCGCCTGGTAGAGCTGGTACTCATCCACGATGAAGTCGCGCCGCAGGCAAGGCAGGCCGCAGGCGGCCGCGGCTTCATTCAGGTCGCCCAGCGACCCGCCGAAATATTCTTCTTCCGTCAGCACGCTCAGCGCCGACGCCCCGCCCTTCTCCAGTTGCGACGCCAGCATCCCCACGTGGAAGCTGCCGCGCAACGGTCCCGCCGCCGGCGACGCCTTCTTCAACTCGGCGATCACGGCGATCCCGCCCGGCGCGGACTCCACCGCCTGCCGGAAGCCGCGGGGCGCACGCGTCACCGCCTCGGCCTGCGCGGCGATCTCGCTCAGCGGCACACGCGTCTTCGCCTCTTCCAGGCGCTTCCGCACCGCCGCGATGATCTGTTCCAGGGTCACGACCATACAGGGGCAGCCATTATAAGCCTCGGTAAAAGTCGTTCCAACTGCGGTCAGGGAACACTTTTCTGCCCTTACCGGTCAGAGCTGGTTCAAGCTGAACGCCAGTCGCCACGCGCCGCCCTGCTTCACAAAGATAGACGCCCCGTAGATCGGCACCGCAGAGATCTTCTGGCCTCCGCACGTGCCCTCCGCCGTGCCGGTCCGGGTCAGGAGGCCCACGGTCGGCGAGAGCAATGCCCCCGAACCGTCGGTCACGCTGACCTTCGTGACGTTACAGTGCGGCCCCGTCCAGTCCGTTACCGCCTCGGCCCGGCTCGCGAAATAAGTGCCAAAGATGTTCTGGAACACGAGCTGCGGCGCAGTCAGCTCTTCGATCCGCTTGCGGTCCTTTGCCATCCACGCTTCCCACAGGCTCGTTTCTACCGCCATCATCGCGTCCGTGTCCGCGTCGGCCGGTTTGGAGATGCCGGCCGCTGCGGCGCTCTTCTTCACGTTTTCTTTCTTGCTCCCGGCTTTCCCCGGCGGTGGATTCTTCGGATCGACAAGCTGATTCTCGCCATGGAACGCCGCCAGCCACTTTTCTCCGCTGCGGACCCACACCGTCGCCCCGCGGATCGCGCTGGGGACCCTCACCGCCTTGCCGTCCGGCCCGGCGCAGCTTCCCGCGAATGTCCCTTTGTAGCTGAGCACGTACGTGTCGGCGTCGATCTTCGCCATCTGCGGATCTTCCAGCTTCCAGTCCTTCACGTCGCACTTGTTCGCGGCCACCATCTTTACGACGCCGGCCTTGTCGACTCGCTGTCCGTGGTCGTACATGGCGAACTTGTCGCTCAGCGCTCCTTCGAAGAACTTCGCATCGCCTTTGAGGAAGGCTTCGTTGGCTTGTCTGTCGAGCGCGAGCAAAGCCTCCGCCGTCGGCGCCGGCTTACTGGGGCTGGGGCTCGACTTCGCTTCCTCCGGCGGCGTCCCGCATCCCACCAGCGCAAACGCGATAAGGCTCAGTAACACCGCACGCACTGCCATCTTCATAGGGTTCTCCTTGATTCGTTGGGAAAGTGGGACCGCATGAGTCTAGACCACGGCTCCTCCGTTGCGTAAAGAACTTGGCCGAGCCGCCAAAGTTCACCCGCGCCTCCCCTTCCTGTGATGCAAATCACCGCGTACCCTACCGGAACGGCGTACTAAGGTGTCGCGTATCATGACCGGTAACTTGATCGCAAAGCCTGAGAACATCTCCGGCGACGCTTGGGGTGGTCTGGCGGCGATGCTCGTCGCCCTGCCGTCGGCCATCGCCTTTGGCGTCACCATCTTCGCTCCCATGAGCGGCAGCTATGCGGCCCAGGGAGCGATCGCCGGCATCCTGGGCGCGAGCGCCCTGGGATTGGTCGCTCCGATCTTCGGCGGGACCAACCGCCTGATCACCGCGCCCTGCGCGCCGGCGGCGGCCGTCCTTGCCGCGTTGACCATCGAACTCGCTGCGAAAGGCACGGCGCCGGAATCCATCCTGCTCGCCCTGATCCTGGTCGGACTCCTGTGTGGTGTCTTCCAGATACTTTTCGCCTCCCTGCGCTTCGGACGGCTCATCAAGTACATGCCGTATCCCGTCGTTAGCGGCTACCTCAGCGGCGTCGGCTTGATCATCATCGTCAGCCAGGTGCCAAAGTTCCTGGGAACGCCAAAGGGGATCACCTTCTGGCAGGCGCTGGTCATGACGGACCAGTGGAGATGGCAGGGCATCGCTGTCGGTCTGGTCACGGCGATGGTCATGGTCGGCGCGCCCTGGGTGACCAAGCGCGTGCCGCCCGCGATCCTCGCTCTGGCCTCGGGCATCGCGGCGTATTTTGCCGTTGCTTCCTGGGATCGGCAGTTGATGACCCTCGCAGGAAACCCGTTCGTCGTCGGACAACTCTCCGTGTCGCAGATCGGTTTTGTGGACGCGATCGGCAGCCGGGTGCGCAGCTTGGGCGCTCTGGACATCTCCAACATTCTGCTCTTGGGCATGCCGGCGCTCACTTTGGCCGTGTTGCTCTCCATCGATACCCTGAAGACCTGCGTCATCCTCGATACCCTCACCCGCAGCCGCCATGATTCGAATCGCGAACTCTTCGGGCAGGGATTGGCGAACATCGCCGCCAGCGCGGTCGGCGGCATTCCCGGCGCGGGAACCATGGGTGCGACCCTGGTCAACCTCAACAGCGGCGCCCAGAGCCGATGGTCCGGCGTATTCGCCGGCCTCTTTGCCATCATCGCGTTCCTCGCCCTGGGCAGCGTGATCGCCTGGGTGCCCATCGCCGCCCTGGCGGCCATCCTCATCGTGATCGGGTTCCGCATGATCGACCGCGACAGCCTCCACTACCTGCGTTCGCGCGCCACCGTCCTCGACTTCATGGTCATCGTGGTCGTGGTAGTCGTCGCGCAGGCCGTGGGACTCATCGCCGCTTCAGGCGTGGGCCTGGCGCTCGCTACCATGCTCTTCATCCGCGAGCAGATCGGCGGCTCCGTGGTGCGGCGCAAACTCTACGGCAACGAGATGTTCTCCAAGCAGGTGCGCCTTCCGGAAGAGATTGCCGTGCTCGAGCAGCGCGGCGACCGCACCGTCATCTTCGAACTGCAGGGCAGCCTTTTCTTCGGCACGGCCGACCAGCTTTACACCGCCCTCGAACCGGAACTCAAGACCCGGACCTACATCATCCTCGACATGCGGCACGTACAGTCGGTGGATGTCACTGCCGCCCACATGCTCGAGCAGATCGGGCGCATCATCCAGGAGCGCGGCGGCTTCCTGATCTTCAGCCACCTGCCGAAGCATGTTCCTTCGCGTCAGGACCTGCAGCAGTATTTCGACCTGGTGGGACTGCTGCAGCCGGCGCACAAGGTGATGACCTTCGGGCATCGCGATGAAGCCCTCGAGTTCGTGGAAGACCAGATACTTGGGGAGGAGATCCTGGAGAAGGTCGACCGCAAGCCCCTCGATTTGCACGAATTCGACCTCTTCAAGGGACGCAAGCCGGACACCTTGGAAGCGCTCGCCGCCTGTCTAGAGGAGCGCACCTATACCAAGGGCCAGCCCATCTTTACCCTCGGATCGGCCGGGGACGAGATCTTCCTCATCCGCAAGGGCACGGTAAGGGTCATGTTGCCTTTGCACGGGCGCACCCCCTATCACCTGGCGACTTTCCGCCGCGGCAGCTTCTTCGGCGAGATGGCCTTCCTCGACGGCAAGCCTCGTTCGGCTGACGCCGTGGCCCTGACCGACGTCTACCTGTATGTCCTTTCCCGCGCAGGCTTTGAGCAGCTGACCGCAGATCACAAACGCCTCGTCCAACAGTTGCTCGAACGCTTGGCGACGGCGCTGGCGGAGCGTCTCCGGCATGCCAACCGCGAGATTGCGGCCCTCCAGGACCTCTAGATCCGGGTTCATCCAGTGTGACGTGGGTCACTGCGCGGCCTGAGGGCCAGTGTGTACAGTCCCACCACTTCCCTACTGGGCCCTAGGCCTTGATGCAAGACCCCGGATTGCGGCCAGGCCGCGTCCCCCCGGCCATCTCCTGTTCCGCGAGGCAGCCACCATGCTGGAAACCGTCGATCTCAAGAAGACCATCTCCCGCGAGCAATACGCAAAGATCATGCCGAAGCTGCAGGAGAAGTTGCGCATCCTGCAATACGCCGCCAAGACCGCAGAGATCCCCGTGATCATCTGCCTGGAGGGCTGGGACACCGCGGGCAAGGGCGTGATCGTGAAGAAGCTGACCGAGCGGCTGGATCCGCGGCTGGTTCGCGTGCGCTCCGGGACGCCGCCTTCGCCGCTCGAGCAGCGTTACCACTTTCTCTGGCGCTACCAGACCGCCCTGCCCAATGACGGTGAGATGACGGTCTTCGACCACTCCTGGTACGGCCGCGTGCTGGTGGAACGCTGCGACAAGCTCATCAAGAAGAAGCTATGGCGCGAGGCCTATCAGCAGATCAATGAGTTCGAGCGCTGGCTCGCCGAAGACGGCCAGGTCGTGATCAAGCTCTGGATGCACATCTCGAAGAAGGAGCAGGCCAAGCGCTTCCGCGCGTGCAAGAAAGACAAGCTCCTGCGTTGGAAGATCACGAAGGAGTATGAGCGGCACCACAAGCAATATGGCCGCTGGGCAGAAGCCGTGGAGGAGATGCTCGCGCGCCCCGACACACCCCACGCTCCCTGGACGCTGGTGGAAGCTACCGACGTGCGCTGGGCGCGGGTACGCGTCTTCCAGACCCTGGTCGACCGCTTGGAAGCCGAACTGGCCCGGCGCAAGGTGAATCCGGAAGCCATTTCGCGCACGGCGCTGGCCAAGGAGTTCCGCAAGGCACGCGAAGCGAAGACCAAACGGCCGGCTGCGCTGGAGCGGCCGGCGGCGGAGGTGGCCCATGCTTGAGCAGATTGATCCGCGCAAAGAGATGTCCGAGAAGGAGTACAAGTCCACTCTGGGTAAGGCGCAGGTCCGCCTGCGTGAACTCGAACTGGAGATCTTCCGCAAACAGGTCCCGGTCCTTTGTCTCTTCGAAGGTTGGGACGCAGCCGGTAAGGGTGGCGCGATCAAGCGCGTGACCGAGGCGCTGGATCCGCGCGGTTACACCGTGTCCAGCTATGCCGCGCCTCATGGCGACGACCGCACCCATCATTACCTCTGGCGTTTCTGGAAGAACCTGCCGCGGGCCGGCCACCTCGCTATCTGGGACCGTAGCCATTATGGTCGCGTGCTAGTGGAGCGCATCGAGGGGTTCTGCATCGAGGACGAGTGGCGGCGCGCCTATCACGAGATCAACGAGTTCGAGGCGCACCAGGTCTCCTACGGGATGGTGATCTGCAAGTTCTGGCTGCATATCAGCAAGGACGAGCAGTTGCGGCGCTTCAAGAGCCGGGAACTCGACCCCTACCGCTCCTACAAGCTAACCGACGAAGACTGGCGTAATCGCGCCAAGTGGGACGTCTACTGGCAGGTGGTGGAAGACATGCTGGTGCACACCAGCACGCCGCTCGCGCCCTGGACCGTGGTCGAAGCAGACAACAAGCTCTATGCCCGCGCGAAGGTAGTGCGCACGATCGTGGACGCCATCGAGCGCCAGTTGAACTGAAGGTCGCCATGCCCATCGACAACGCCCGGACCGACCGCCTGCTGAGAAAAATGCCGGCGGTGCTGCGCCAGGTGCGCAAAGACCCGACGCCCAATGCGGTGCACCTGATCCGCACCACGGCGCGCCGCATCGAGGCGTTGATCCGGGAAGCATGCCCCGACGACGAGGCGGCCCAGCGCCTGGCCAAGCCTTTGCGCAAGTTGCGCAAGCGCGCGGGCCAGGTGCGCGACCTCGACGTGCAGCTTGGCACCCTCCGCCACCTGCATCTCGGGCGCAACGTGCTCCATCGCCGGCGCATGCAGGACGCCCTGGAGGAGTTGCGCACTCGCCATGCCGAGAAGCTGGTTCGCTCCATCGACGCTAAGGCGCTCGCCAAGCTTCGGCGGCGCATCGCCGCTGCGGCGCCTGCGCTCCGCCGCTCCGACGTCATCTTCGATCCCCTCTGCCTCGCCTTGGACCGTTTCGCTTCCCTGGCGCGTGCTCCCGGTGGGATCAACCGCGAGACCCTGCACGACTTTCGCACCGGGGCCAAGCGGATCCGCTACATCGCCGAGATGGCAGGCACGGGAGAAGAGGCCGAGCGCGTGGTGCACTGTCTGAAGCGCATCCAGGACGCCGCCGGACAATGGCACGACCTGACGCTGGTGCTGGAGACTGCCGAGCGCGTATTGCGCCACCCGGAAGGCTCGGCCCTGGTCGCCGCGCTCCGGAATCTGGATAACGCGCAGTTCGCCCAGGCACGCAAGATCTGCCTTGAGGCACGGCGCGACTTGCTCGCGCTCGCGGCACAGCGCAAGGCTCAGCCGATGTCGACGGCCGCCGCGGCCGCCGGCCAGACGAGCGTGGCCTGACCTACTTCTTTCCCGACGCGCGTAGCGCCCGCACGACCTTCGGCGTGAGATACCACGCCAGATATCCGCGTCGGTCCCAATCCACGCAGGCCACTGCGCCCTTCTTCATATCGATCCGCGCTGCTTGATGGGCGGAGCCGATAAGGGTTCCCAGGAACGCGCTGAGGTTGGGGTTGTGTCCCACTACCATGATGGCCTCAAGCGCCGCGTGGCGGCGGGTCAGCTCGCGGAAATCCGTGAAGCCGGTTCCCGGACGCAGCGCGTCGTCGAAGACGATGCGGCCCTCATAACCGATCTCGTTGGCTACCATGGAAGCCGTCTGTGCGGCGCGCTTCAGCGGACTGGAGATCACCAGGTCCACATGGACTTCAAGCGCCGCAAGCGCATGTCCGACCTCGCGGCACTGGGTCACGCCCTGCTCATCCAGCGGCCGTTTTTCATCCTTTTTGGGGTCTGAGTACGCCTCACCTGCGCTCGCATGGCGCACCAGGTAGACGCGCATCGCTATCTCCTCGTCCCGGCTCGCGCACGCAGCCGGCGCGGCGTTGGGGCCGGCCGCGAACCACTCGCCGCGATTGCGATCAGCTCCGCTTGTGCGTCACGGGCCTTGCCGTGCGGTTGCGGCGCGCGAAGATAAGAGCCGTCGGAATGCAGGATGCGCGCCTTCGCCGTGTCTGCCAGGTACGTGTCGAGTATCTCTTGTCGCAGCCGCTGGCGTAGGTTGGGATCCTTGACCGGGAATACCACTTCCACCCGCCCATAAAGATTACGCGGCATCCAGTCGGCCGAGCCCAGGTAGACCTCATCCTTCCCGCCGTTGGCGAAGTAAAAGATGCGGCTGTGCTCCAGGAAGCGTCCCACGATGCTCCGCACGTGGATGCGCTGGCTCACGCCGCGGACTCCCGGCCGCAGCATGCACATGCCGCGGACGATCAGGTCGACCCGCGCACCCGCCCGTGAAGCTTCATACAACGCCCGGATGGTCGTGCTGTCGGTAAGTGCGTTCAGTTTGGCGATGATGTGCGCCGGTCTGCCGTTCCGCGCATGCTCCGTCTCTCGCGCAATGAGCTCCAGCATCTTCTGGCCCAGGTCCAGCGGAGCGACCAGCAGCGGCGGATACGCGCCGCCTTCCGCATTCGCCGTCAGGAAGTGAAAGACCGCATGCACCGCTGCCGTCAGCTCCGGGTCCGCGGTGAACAGGCTCAGGTCGGTGTATATGCGCGCCGTTTCGGGATTGTAGTTGCCGGTTCCCAGGTGCGCGTAGTGCCGTATCCGGCCATCGGCGTCTCGCCGCGCGATCAACGCCAGCTTGGCGTGGGTCTTCAGTCCCACGAGCCCGTGATAGACCTGCACGCCGGCGTCCTGCAGGGAGCGCGCCCAGCGCAGGTTGGTCGCCTCGTCGAAGCGGGCCTTGAGTTCGAGTACTGCAGTGACCTCTTTCCCCGCCGCGGCGGCCTCCACCAGCGCTGCGACGATCGGCGAATCCTCTCCCGTGCGATAGAGCGTCTGTTTCAGGCTGAGTACGTTCGGGTCGTGCGCGGCGGACTCCACGAACGAGACCACTGGCTCGAAGGAATCAAACGGGTGGTGCAGCAGCACGTCACGTCCGCGAACCTGGTCGAACAGGTTCCACGATTTCACCGTGGGGCGCAGCTCACGCGGCACGAAGGGACGGAACTTCAGCCTGGGACGATGGGTGGCGCCATAGACCGCAAACAAGCGGGAGAGATTCACCGGCCCTTCGGTGCGGAAGACCTGCCAGTTCTCCAGTTCAAAGGTCTCGCGCAGACGCGCCACAATCTCCGGGTCCGCGTCGGCCTCCACTTCCAGCCGCACCGCATCACCCTTGCGGCGGTTGCGCAGCTCGGTGCGCACGCTCTCCGCCAGGTCGCGTGTTTCCTCTTCTTCTAGGTAAAGGTTGCTGTTGCGTGTGACCCGGAACGCCGCCGAGGAGAGCAGGTCGTACCCGCGGAACATCTCCACCGCATGCGCGCTCACGATGTCCGCCAGCGCGACGTAATGGTCTTCTCCTTCGGGCGCTGGCACCTTCACGAACCGCGGCAGCACCCGCGGCACGGTCACGACTCCCATGCAGGTGGACGCCGCGCGCCGGCGCCGTCGCAGCAGCAATCCGATGCACAGCGACTTGTTGCCCACCCGCGGGAAAGGATGCGCGGGATCCACCGTCACGGGCGTGAGCAGCGGGTCCACTTCGCGCTCCACGTGCTCGGCCACGAACGCGTGTGCTTCCGGACTCAGCTCATGCAATCCGAGCAGCCGCACTCACGCCCGGGCCAGCGCGGGACTCAGCGACTGGTTCCAGCATCGGTACTGGGCATCGACGAAGTCATGCGTGGCCCGCGCCAGGGAGTCACGCTCCTCCGCCGCCGACATGCCGTCCGGCGACGCCTCCGCATACCCATCTTCTATGCGTTGCAGCAGCGCGGAGATCCGGACTTCAAAGAACTCATCCAGGTTCGACGCGGTGATCGCCAGGAACTTCAGGCGCTCCAGCACCGGATTACCTTCGTCCTCCGCCTCTTCCAGCACCCTGCGGTTGAACGCCAGCCAGGAGAGCTGCGGATTCAGGTAATACGCTGGATTGTCGAGAGTGATACGCGACACACCCACCTCCGTGGCAGGGGCGGCCATCCCGGTGTGAGGTAGCCGGGTGTGGGCGTATCGTACTCCATCCCCGCTGGCCACCCGGCCTCCGGATATCACACCCCTTGGTGACGCAGGTCACAGTCCCGACCGCCTATCCGCAATACTGTTCGTCGGAATATGGACAAAGTGCTGGAACGCTGCACGGACCTCGTCCAGGACATCGGTTTCGCCCAGGTCCGGGCGTGGAAGCAACAGCATCCCGGGCGCGCCGCGGTGGCCTATTTCCCGGTGTATGCGCCGGTAGAGATCATCCATGCCGCAGGGATGCTGCCGGTCTGCGTGAGCGGCGCCGGCGACCGCCTCGATGTGCAATATGCCGACGCCCGTTTCGGCTCCTTCATCTGCTCCATCATCAAGACGACCACCGAATTGGCGCTGACGGGCCATCTGGACCCCTTCGACGCCTTCCTGTTCTCCTCCATCTGCGATTCTGCCCGCAATCTCTGCTGGGTATTGAAGCGGAATTTCCCGGACAAGTACCACGACTTCATTCACCTGCCGCAGAACCCGAGTTCAGGAGCGACTGCGGAATTCCTCGCAGCGGAATATCGCCGCGTCATGGCGGAGTTGGGCGGGATGAGCGGCCGCTTGATCCGCGACGACGATATCGCAGAGTCGATCGCCCTCTACAACCGCAGCCGCGAGCTGATCCGCGAGCTGTACCGGGTACGCACGCACACGCCGCACCGCCTCGCTGCCTGGGAGTCGTATGTACTGGTCCGAGCCGGCAACTTCCTGCCCGTGGAAGAGCACATCGCCATCCTCGAGCAGGCCCTGGCCTGGCTGCCGCAGCGCTCCTGCAAGAGCCGCGATTCTATCCGCATCGTGGTGGAGGGTTCCTTCTGCGAGCAGCCACCGCTGGAACTCATCCGGCTCATCGAGGAGGCCGGCTGTTACATCGTGGAAGACGACTTCACCCTTGGCCAGCGCTGGTTCGAATCCGATGTGGCCACCAATGGCGATCCGGTGCAGGCGCTCGCCGAAGCCTACGTCGCGCAATCGGTCTACTCCTCGGTGCGCCATGACTTCCGCAAGCCGCGCTGGGACGGGCTGGCGGACAAGATCCGTGACACCCAGGCCGACGCCGTGCTCTTTCTTATCGCCAAGTTCTGCGAGCCCGCGTACTTCGACTACGTGCCCTTCAAGCAGACCGTGGAGGCGATGTGTATCCCTCATCTCCTGCTGGAGTTCGAGGAGAAGCTGTTCACCTTTGACCGGGTGCGTACCGAGGTCGAGACATTCGTCGAGTCCCTGGTCTTTGATTAGGCCATCAGGAGCGGAGCATGGAGAAACAGCGGTCTGAATACCGGGGAACAATCCACCAGCGCCAGAAGGACATGATGATGGACTGGTACGCAGCGCTGGACCGCGCCGCCGGCGGTCAGGGTCCGCCGACCGTCTCCATGATGATCTCCGGCAACTGCGTGGAACTGCTGGAGGGCTTCGAAGCCGCGCCCATCTACCCCGAAGTCAATGCTCTGCAGCTCGCCATCCGCCACCAGTCGCTCGAACCTATCCTCGCGGCGGAGGACATCGGCTATGCCTCAGACAGTTGCGCCTACGTGAAAGCCGACATGGGTTGCTATATCAAGGGCCTCACGCCCACCGGTGGCAAGATTCCCACTCCGACTCTCATCCTCTGCAATTTTGTCGGCTGCAACACCTACTTGAAGTGGTTCGAGCATGTGGCGAAGCTCACCGGCGCGCCCCTCATGGTGGTCGACGTCCCGTTCATGCGCAACGACGAGCCCAGCGCGGCCGACATCCAGTACGTAGTGCGGCAACTGCATGAGGTGGTGCAGCGGCTTGAAGAGCTGACCGGACGAAAGTTCTCCTACGACCGCTTCCAGCAGGCCGTCGCCTGCTCGGCTCGCAGCGAGGAACTCTGGTCGCAGATCAAGCATCTGGCGCGCAGTAAGCCCGCGCCCTTCGACGCCTACTTCGACGCCATCACCCTGATGGGTCCTCTCTACGTCTATCGTGCGCGCCCCGAAGGCGTCGCCTTTTTCGAAGCCGCGCTGCAGGAGTTGACCGCCAAGCGCGATGCCGGCCAGGGCGTCTACGACCAGGAGAAGTTCCGGCTGGTCATCGAAGGACCGCCCCCGTACCCGCACTTCCGTACCTTCCGTGACATGTTCGCCAAATGGAAGGCGTGCACGGTGGCGTCCACCTATTCCACCGTCGGCGGGCTCTTCGAGTTCGGCTTCCGCCATGACCCGGAGCGCCCGTTCGAGTCAGTGGCCATGCACATGATCGCGCAGAACGTCACCAACCGGAACTATCTGCAGCGCTACGACCAGATCCGCAAGTACGTGGAGGACTGGCACGCCGACGGCGTGATCATCCACTTCGTGAAGAGTTGCCGGCTCTTCTCCGCGGGCCAGGGCGACATGCGCGACTACTTCACCCGCAAGCTGGGCGTGCCGACACTCTACATCGAATCCGACCTTGAAGACCCGCGCTACTTCGCCGAAGCACAGACCAGGAACCGCATCGACGCTTATTTCGAGTCGCTGGAGCACGCCAAGACCACGCAGGCAATGGTCGGCGTCTAGAGAGGCTGCATGAGGATCACCGCCGGAGTGGACGTGGGCTCGACCCAGACGAAGGCTGTGCTGCTGCGCGAGAACGGCGACATGAAGATCATCGCCCGCGCGCTGGTGGACACCGGGGCCAACGTGCAGAAGGCCGCCGACCGTGCCTTCCGCGCCTGCTGTTCTGACGCCGGCATCGATCCCCGCGAGGTCGGCTACGTCGTCGGCACCGGCTATGGCCGCTACAACATCTCCTTCGGCCACTCGCAGATGACGGAGATCAGCTGCCACGCCAAGGGCGCTCGCTTCCTCTGCCCGGGCACCCGCACCGTCATCGACATGGGCGGCCAGGACGCCAAGGCCATCAGCGTGGGCGAGAACGGCGAAGTCCTCGACTTCGTGATGAACGACAAGTGTGCCGCCGGCACGGGCCGCTTTCTCGCGAACGCCGCCGAGGTCATGGGCATCAGCCTGGACGAGATCGGGCCGCTGTCGCTCCAGGCCACTCGCCCCGTGAAGATCGCGACCGTCTGCACCGTGTTTGTCGAGTCTGACATCCTCTCCTATGTCGCCCAGGGCAAGAAGGCGGAAGACATTCTCGGCGGCGTCCATCTCGCCATCGCCAAGCGCACCCTCTCGCTCGCCCGGCGCGTGAACATCGAAGCCGTGGTGACGATGACCGGCGGTGTGGCGCGCAACACCGGCATGGTCAAGGCGCTGGAGACGGTGTTGGGCAGCTCCATCCAGGTCGGCGCGGACGCGCACTTCATGGGCGCCGTCGGCGCCGCGCTCTTCGCCATGGAGAAGCTGGGGCAGAGCTTCGAATCCACTGTCTGGGAGGGCGCGCATGCCGCTAGTCGCCGGGATTGATTGCGGGACTGGGTTCACCAAGGCGGTCATCATCGCCAGCGAGCCTCATGCCACTGCGCGCATCGTCGGCCGCGGACGCGCCAAGAGCGGCGTTGACTCCAACCTGGCTGCGTCCAACGCGCTGCGCAGCGCGCTGCAGCATGCGTGCATCGCCCATGAGGACCTGGCGTACGTCGCTACCACCGGCTTCGGCCGCTATGGCGTGAGCTTTCGCGACATCCAGATCACCGAGATCACTAGCGCCGCGCGCGGCGCGCACTTCCTCTGTCCGGAAACGAAGACCATCCTCGACATCGGCTCGCAGACGACGCGCGCCGTCGCCAGCGACCATGGCAAAGTGAAGGCGTTCAAAAGCAATGACAAGTGCGCCGCCGGCTCCGGCATGTTCATCACCCGCGCGGCGAAGTATTTGGAAGTCCCGCTTGAGCAGGTCGGCGAACTCTCCTTGCATGCCACGCGCCCGCAGCCCATCTCCAGCATCTGCGCCGTGTTGGCGGAGAGCGAGATCATCAACCACGTAAGCCTGGGCGTGAGCGTGGAAGACATCCTGCGCGGCATCCACGACTCGCTGGCCGAGCGCGCTGGCATGCTGCTCAAGCGCGTCGGCATGGGAGATTCGGTCACGTTCATCGGAGGCGTGGCGCAACAGGCCGGCATCGTGCGCGCGCTCCAGGAAAAACTGAAAGTGAAGGTCACTGTCCCGGACGGCTGCGAGTACGCCTGCGCCCTGGGAGCTTCACTCCTCGGCCTGCACCGCTACAGTGCCGTGCACTCCGTCACGAAAGTAGGGACCGTCGCATGATCGTCCAGGACGCACACGGATTTCGCCTTACTGCGGTCGGCCAGCCGTTGGAGCGGTGGGACCTTCCAGCGCTCGAGGCCGGACCGCAGGAGGTGGTGGTGGAAGTCGCCGGCTGCGGCATCTGCCACACCGACGTTGGTTTTGCCTGCGAACACGTCCCCACGCGGCATGCCCTGCCTCTGGTGCTCGGACACGAGATCGCGGGCCGCGTCGTCAGCGCCGGAGAGAACGCTGAGGAATGGATCGGAAAGCTCGTCATCGTGCCGGCCGTGGTTCCCTGCGGCGAGTGCGCCGCCTGCCAGGCAGGCCGCCCGACCATCTGCCGCCATCAATTCATGCCGGGCAATGACGGCCACGGCGGATTCGCCACTCACGTCCGCGTTCCCGCGCGCGGCCTATGCCTGGTTCCCGAACCGTTGCCTCCCGGGCTTACTCCCGAGATGTTGTCCGTCGTCGCCGACGCGGTCACCACACCGTGGGAAGCGATCCGGCGCTCGGGACTTGCTGCGGGCGATACGGCTGTATTCGTCGGTGTCGGCGGTATTGGCGGCTTCGGCGTGCAGATCGCTGCGGCGCTCGGGGCCGCGGTGGTCGCCATCGATGTGGACGAGCACAAGCTGGCACTGGCAGCTCAGAACGGCGCCGCGCTGACCTTCAACCCGCGCTCCACCGACGAAAAGCAGCTGAGGGTCCAGGTAAGGAACTTCGCGAAACAAGGCATCGGTATCGGCCTCAAGATCTTCGAGATGAGCGGCACACCCTCCGGGCAGTCGACTGCCTTCAATCTGCTGGACCATGGCGCCTACCTCGCCATCGTCGGCTACACGCCGGCCAAGCTGGAGCTGCGCCTCTCGAACCTCATGGCCTTCGACGCGTCCGCGCAAGGCAACTGGGGCTGCCCGCCGGATCAATACCCCGCTGCGCTTGATTTCGTACTACGCGGCAAGATCGTCCTCGAGCCTTACCTCGAAGTCCACGCCCTCGACGAGGCCCCCGCGGTCTTTGACGCCGTCGCCCGCCACGCCATCCGGCGGCGCGTCATCCTCAAGCCCGATGGCGCGAGTTCCTAGGAGTCACCATGAAGAACCACGACCTGGTAGATGGATTCAGCCCGAAACACATCCTGGTGGAGCGCAAGCCCGTGCGCACGCGTGAGGGCGCCGAAGCTCCGGGGCTGCATCACGTCTCGATCACCCTGAACAACCCCGCCGAGCTCAACAGCTACACCACCGAGATGGCCAAGGAGATCATCCTGGCTCTGCGCCAGGCGGCAAATGATCGCGGCGCCGTGACGGTCGTGCTGACCGGCGCCGGCAACCGGGCATTCTGCACCGGCGGGAACACTCGTGAGTACGCCGAAGTCTATGCCGGCTCGCCCGGCGAATATCGCCAGTACATGCGGCTGTTCAATGACATGGTGACCGCCATCCTGCAATGCGACAAGCCGGTCATCTGCCGCGTGAACGGCATGCGCGTGGGCGGCGGGCAGGAGATCGGCATGGCTTGCGACTTCTCCGTCGCCAGCGACCTCGCCGTCTTCAGCCAGGCGGGCCCGAAGCACGGCTCGGCGCCCGACGGCGGCAGCACTGACTTCCTGCCGCTCATGGTCGGCATGGAAGCCGCCATGGGCAGCGGCACTCTCTGCCAGCCGTGGAGCGCGCACCGCTTCTACTTCCTCGGCGGACTCACCCGGATCGTGCCGGCCGCGCGGGTCGACGGCCGGTTCGTGCCCAATCCGCTGGTGGTCACCGACCGCATGCTGGACGACTACGGGCGCATCGTCCTGGGTGAGTTCAAGACCGGCAAGGAACGCGAGGCCGGCAAAGCATTGCTCGAGAGTGCCAACATCGACCTGCAACTGCTGGACGATGCCGTTGATGAACTGTGCCTGCAGCTCCTGTACACCATGCCGGATTGCCTGACGAAGACCATCGAGAGCCTGCGCAAGCACAAGCTGGAACATTGGGACCGCAACCGGGAGACGAACCGCGCCTGGCTGAGCCTCAACATGATGACGGAGGCGAATGCGGGATTCCGCGCCTTCCATCTTGGCGACAAGCAGAACCGCGAAGTCGACTTCGTGCTTCTGCGGCAGCGCTTGGCCCAGGGCGCTAGATGGGGCGAGGAGCTGATCCGCGAGATCGCTCCGTGGACCGTCCGGAAGGAGAAGGTAATGCCGTGAGATTTCACCGCATCAAGATGCACTTCCAGCACCAGGGGCGGATCGCGCGCCTCACGCTGGCGGCTCCCAAGGCCAACATCCTCGACCGCCAGATGATGGCGGAGTTGAACCTCGCGCTGCAGCATTGCGCCGAGCATCCGCTGCACGCCATCGTCATTGGCGCGGAGGGGCCGCATTTCAGCTTCGGCGCCAGCGTGCAGGAACACATGCCAGACCAGATCGTGGGCACGCTGGCCACGCTGCATGCCCTGCTGCGTCGCTTGGCATCCGCCTCTGCCCCCACCATCGCCGCGGTCCAAGGCCGCTGCCTGGGTGGCGGCTTTGAGTTGGCGCTCGGCTGCGACCTGATGATGGTCGAAGACTCAGCCATCTTCGCCGCTCCCGAGGTCAAGCTCGGGGTCTTCGCCCCGGCCGCCTCGGCATTGTTGCCGGTGAAGGTCGGCAGCGCCCGCGCCGCGGGCCTGCTGCTGACCGGCGTCGAACTCTCCGCCTTCGAGGCCTTCTCCAGTGGCTTGGCCAATCGGCTGGCGCCCAAGGGCTTCCTCGATCCGGAACTCGAAGCCTGGCTCGATGCAGACTTCCTCTCGCGGCCCCCTGTCACCCTCCGCTGCGCAGCCGAGGCGGCGCGGTGGGCGGTGAGAGAGGCGCTGGACAAGCGTCTTCCCGTGTTGGAACGCCTCTATCTGGACAAGCTCATGGCCGCCCCGGAGCCGCTCGAAGGACTGAAGGCCTTCATCGAGAAGCGCGAGCCGGAGTGGCATCTCCAGCTACACTAGGCGGCATGGCAGAACTCGATCACGGATTCGCGGGCAAGGTCTGTGCTGTCACCGGCGGCTCGGGGGCCATCGGCGGCGCCATCATCCGCGCGCTGCGTGACCGCGGCGCGCAGGCCATTTCTCTGGACGTGAGTCCCCCTTCAGACTCCGGCACGCCGTACCTCCGCTGTGATGTTCGCGATGACGCCTCCGTAGCCGACGCCCTCGCCGAGATCCACCGCATCCACGCGCGCCTCGATGTTCTGGTGCACGCGGCCGGCGTCTCGCGCGATGCCGTCGTATGGAAGCTTTCTCCCGAAGATTGGGACTTTGTGCAGGCCGTGAACCTGCGCGGCGCCTTCCTGCTCGTCCGCCACGGATTGCCGCTCATGCGGCGCCAGCCGAGCGGTGGGCGCATCGTGCTGATCGGCTCCATCAATGGCTCCCGCGGCAAGTTCGGCACCGCAGCTTATTCGGCCAGCAAGGCCGGTCTCATCGGCTTTGCGAAGACCGTAGCCCGCGAAGGCGGACGCTTCGGCGTCACCATCAACGTCGTCGAACCCGGCTGGGTGCGCACACCCCTGACCGAGAGGGTACCGAAGGATGTGCTGGAGGCTGCCTTGGCGGAAAGTCTGCTGGGAACGCCGCTTGAGGTCGATGACGTCGCCGCAGCGGTTCTCTACCTCTGCGGTGAGAGCGGACGCCGCGTCACCGGACAGATCCTGCGCGTTGACGGCGGCCAATTCCTCGGCCCCAGCTAAAGCTGTAGGCGCCTGTTCTATACAAATCAGAAATGGTGCCGAAGAAGGGACTCGAACTTGAGCCGTTCAGCGGGCGTCTGAGCCCGCTGGCGAAATCCTGAGCGACCCGGAGCGAATGCGAACGGGAGTCGAAGGACCCCGATCAGAAATGGTGCCGAAGAAGGGACTCGAACCCCCACACCCTTGCGAGTACATGGACCTGAACCATGCGCGTCTGCCAATTCCGCCACTTCGGCACTGTGAAGGCGCGGCCCATACTTCAGCCGCGATCGGAAAGGAACTGCTCCATTATTTTTTCAGATGCTGCGCGGACTGTCAAACCTGCGCGGTCATTGCTCGGGGCTCGGCCGGCGCAGCCGTTCCACGCTTCCCCCTTGGCCGGAACGGCTGAGCCGCGTTGCGCGCACGGGAGCCGCGGTCTGGATCTCGGCCCCGCCGGTCGTGGTCGACGTCTTCGAGCCTCCGCCATTGCGCGGCGACCGGTTCGCGCGACCCAGCGGAAGCGGAACGGCCACAATCACCTGTCGCGATGCTGTCGCCGTGGCGCCTGCGTTGTCTGTCACCGTCACGGTCACAGTGAACGTCCCGGCCGATGAGTACGTGTGCGACCCGCTGAGACCCTGGACCACCGTCCCATCGCCAAAATCTATCCTGGCTGACGCGATCGTCCCGTCCGGGTCATGAGATCCCGCCGCGGACGCCGTCACCACCACCGGCGCAGCTCCTTCCAGGGGCGTCACCGCCAGCAGGGCGACCGGTGGCTGGTTTGCCACGTTCACCGTCATCGTCTGCATGAAACTTCCTCCGGCGTTGTCCCAACCCTTCACGGCGACAAAGCGCGGCCCCGGCTGCATCGGCAGCTGCACGTCGATGCTCGCCGTCGCCGCATTGTGGACCAGCACCCCGTCCACGTACACCTGCGTCGCCGTCACCGGATAGCTCGACGCGCCCGTCGCCACGATCCGCACCGGTGAGGTCACGGTCGCGCCGTCGAACGGCGTCGTGATCGTCATCGTGCGCACCGGCTCCACCGTGAAGGCCGCCGCGTTCGACATCTTGTTCGTCAGTGTCGGCTTCCCCACCGCCTTCACGTACAACTGGTAGCTGCCGGGGTTCAGGTCGAAGCCGCCGATCTCCAGGCTCCGGCTGCTCACCGGCAATTCCGCCAGCGGCATAAGGCCCGCTCCGTCCACGCTGACGAACACCACAAAGTGCGCCACCGTGTTCTCCGCTCCGTTCAGAGTCCACTCCAGCCGTGTCCCGTTCATCGCCGCGCTGACGGACACGCAGTTATCGATACCCGTCTCGATCTGCGTCCCTTCCTCGTAGTCGTTCCAAGTCACCAGTTGCAGGAACGGGAGCTGGCTCCCGGCGGAATAGAACTTGCCGGCGCGGTCCATCGTGTTGAGCCAAGTCTGGCCGCATTGCTGCTGGATCACGCGCCCGGCGCCCCAGGGCGCCAGCGTGTCATTGAACCCCGCATAGCTGCTGCCGTACACCACTTTGTTCGCGTTGAGCTTCGCCTTGCCGTAGAAGTAGTCGAGGTAGCCGACCCCCATCGGGTCGAGCGCATTCGCCGTCTCCGGCGCGATCCACCCGTAGCCGCCGTTCATCTGTGCCGCCTCGAACGCGCCCGCGTTGCGCTGCACTAGCACCGGGTCACCCAGCACGCCGCTGCGCACGCGGTTCCAGTCGATGGCGTAGTGCTCCACCCCGAAGAAGAACACCACCGGCTTCCCGTTCATCCGCAGGTAGGCGGGCGACTGCTCAAAGTTGTAGTACGCGTAGTTCAGGTCGTCGATGAGCCGCTGGGTCACGTCGCAGCCCAAGGTCGTGGCGCACTTCTTAAGCGCGCCGCCGTCTTCCATGACTGCGAAAGTGAACTGCCCGCCCCGCGCCTCCGCCTCCCGCATCAGCGCGAACGTGGTTGAGTTCTCCAGCGCAAAGTTCGGGCCGTACCAGTTGACGATCGCCCCCTCGATCCCACGGGAAAGCATGTCCGTCACCTGTTTCTGCACCTGGGCCGGGTCATCGGACCGGTATCCCACGTTCATGTGGTTGCTGTTGCCGAACCACGGCATGAAGTGCGCGAACAGCTTCGTGGTCGCGCCCGGATACAGCAGCTCGCGCAGCGGCAGCTTGCTCACATTGCGCGGCGCGATGTTGCCGTTGGTCTGCGTGGTAAAGGTCGGGGCGCCGCTGGTGTTGTTGCCCGTCTCGGCGGCCAGGGTGGTGGTAGGTACTACGGACTTGCCTGCCCACGTATATAAGGACGAGGCTAGTAGGAAGACGAACAGCGCGGCACGACGCAACGGGGGCCCTCCACCCCGCGTCCTGCACATAGCTCCACATTCTGGGACGAAGGGCTTGATGGATTAAGGAGGGCATACTAGTTCCATCCGGCCCAGCAGAGACTACTCAGAACACCTTAATACTACGCATGAACCACACCCATTACTTTCAGGTGTTTGCCCGTTGTACGATTGCCAGGAATACGGGAAATTGCGGACTCCAGCCGGGGGCACCGGCGCTGGCCGCTAAAATAAACTCGCCGGCCAGCCAACTATGGCCCCGGAAAACAGACTCCAACTAGTGTTTCCCGTCCGGATGGAGTCCGACAGAAAGATGGCACAGCCCCAGATGAAGCCGACGATGACTGAAGCGAAGATCCCCGCTGATATCAGTACCAATCTGCGTTCGCTCGCGCACGACCTGAGCAACGCCATCGAGACCATCATGCAGGCCTGCTACCTGCTCAACCAGTCGAAGCTCGACGAGAACGGCAAGAAGTGGGCGGAGATGGTCGACAACGGCGCCCGCGACGCCGCCCGCATCAACCGGGAGATCCGCGACGTGCTTCGCACCCGCAGCTGAAACTCTCTGCCCAAGCAAAAAGCCCACTCGTGTGAGTGGGCTTTGGTTTTTGTTTGTCCGGAGCCGGGCTAGGCCAGCTTCGCGTTCATCGTGATCTCGGCTTTCAGCAGCCGCGAGATCGGGCAGCCTGCCTTGGCGTTGTTCGCCGCGGTCTCGAATTTCGCCTTGTCCCCGCCGGGGATCCGTACCGTGGTGTCCAGGTGGCTCTTGGTCACCGTGAAGCCCGCATCGGTCTTCTCCATCGTCACCGTAGCCGTTGTCTCGATGCTCTCCGCCGTCATCCCCGCCTCGCCCAACTGCGCGCTCAGCGCCATCGAGAAGCACCCCGCATGCGCCGCCGCGATCAGCTCTTCCGGGTTCGTGCCCACGCCGTTCTCAAAGCGCGTGCTGAAGCTGTACTGCAGGTCCTTGAGCGCTCCGCTCTGCGTCGAGACGGTCCCTTTTCCGTCCTTGAGTCCGCCCTTCCATACTGCGCTGCCTTTTCTCTGCATAGAGAGAGTCTCCTTTCAGATGTGAACTTCTCAGGATAACAAGATTCCCGCCGCCGGGCAGCGCGCCCGGTGGTAAAGTTGCGCCATGCCGGACGCACAGCGCGACCCCGCGGAGCCCCAGACCGCCCCAGAGACGAAAAAAGAGGACCTCAGCGTCTACTGCCCCGCATGCGGCGCGCGTATGCAGGACTCCCGGTGCAAGCTGAAATGCCGCACCTGTGGCTTCTTCCTCAGTTGCTCGGACTTCTACTGACTCACGCCGCCCGCAACTTGGGCTCGCGCGCTTTCCCCTCTTCGACCACGTGGCCGATCTCCGCGTTCACCTCGCCCCCGGCCAGCACCGCCAGCCCCGTCAGGTAGAACCACAGCATCAATACGATGACCGCGCCCAGCGAGCCATAAGTCGCGCTGTAGTTGTTGAAGAACTGCAGGTACAAGCGGAAGGCGAACGACACCGCCAGCCACAGCGCCACCCCCACCACCGCGCCCGGACTGATCCAGTACCACTCAGGCCGCTTCAGGTTGGGAGCGTAGTAATAGACCGAAGCGAACGCCGTGAACATCGCGCCCAGGACCAGTACCCAGCGCACCGCCAGCAATGCGTATTCGCCGACCTCCCCTAGTCCCATGCGCTCCGCCGCCATTCCTGCCAGCCGCTCGCCGAACAGCACCAGCGCCAGCGACATGATGATGAGGAACGACAGCCACAGCGTCAGCGCCAGCGCCACCACCCGCTTCTTCCACCACGACCGCCGCTCGGTCACGTCATAGGCCACGTTCAACGTGTTGATCAATGCGACCAAGCCGCCGGACGCCGCCCACAGCGCCGTGACCAATCCGAACGTCAGCTTCCCGCCGTCTGCATTCTGCGTGACCTCACTCACCGTCTTCGTCACCAGCTCCGACGAACCCTGCGGCAGGATCGAAGCCAGCGCCTGGAACAAGCTGGCCCGCAGCTCCGTTCCCGGCTCGGCTGCCATCCCCATCAGCGACACCAGGAACAGCAGCGCCGGGAACAGCGCCAGCAGGAAGTAGTAAGACAGCTCCGCCGCCTTGCCGTACACATCGTCGGCGTCCATCTCCTTCCACACCCGCTTGCCCAGCCGGATCGGCCCGATCCCGCCGAACTCCCACAATGAAGGCGCCTTTTCAGCCATCACCCACTCCTGTTTACTGATTAGTTAAGATTTAGCCATTCTGTTTAGGTTTGCCTAACCATTACCTCGGTTATCTGTTCCGCTGCCTCCCGCCTTGGTACTTTGAAGGTGGCAGTAATACCAATACATTTCTGAATGGAGTTTCCCCTGTGAAAGTGATTCGTCTCGTAATGACCTTTGCCCTGGTGATGAGCCTCGCTACGGCCGCCTTCAGCCAGGACATTGCCAATGGCCGCAAGCTCACTAAGCGCATTGCCCCGAGCTATCCGGAGTTGGCCAAGAAGATGGGCGTGGCCGGCGCCGTGAAGCTGGAGATTGCCGTTGCCGCCAGCGGCAAAGTGAAGGAAGTCAAGATCCTGGGTGGTCACCCGGTACTGGCGCAGGCCGCCGCGCAGACCGCTCACAACTGGCAGTTTGAGCCCGGCGCTGAGAGCACCGAGCAGGTGACGGTCAACTTCACCCGCTAGCCTTTGAGGTCGGGAAGCTTCGTGCTTCCGGGGCGCAGCCCGCACGGGCTGCGCCCTTTACTTTTCCACTCATCCCGCTCCTCCTCCCTGCCCCAAGCGCTGTGTTAAAGTAAGGATTTACTTACATGCGCCTGTCCGCTCCAGACCGCCGCAAGAAGCTGCTGACTGCCGCCTTGGAGCTGTTTTCCCGTCAGGGCTACCGCGGCACCACCACCCGCGAGATCGCGCGCCGCGCCGGCGTCAGCGAAGCGCTCCTCTTCCGCCACTTCCCAAGCAAGGAAGACCTTTATTGGTCTGTACTGGATGAGCAATGTGCCATGCGCACCGGCCGGCAGAAGCTGGACGCGCTCTTTCGCGCTGACCAGGACGACGCGCCTACCTTCGCCGCCATCGCCGAGGACATCCTCACCCGCAACTTCTCCGATTCGCGCCTCTACCGCCTGCTGTTGTTCAGTGCGCTCGAGGACCACGAACTCTCGCATCGCTTTTTCCGGCGCTACATCTGGGACTACTACACCGGCGTCGCCGAGCACATCCGGCGCCGCATCGCCGCGGGCGCCTTCCGCGACGCCGATCCCATGCTCGCCGCGCGTTGCTTCATCGGCATGGTGCTGCATTACTTCCTCGTCGAAGAGCTGTTCCGCGGCCGCCGTCCGAGCGCGTCAGAGATCAAGCGCCTGAGCCAGGCGATTACCGCAACGTGGCTCGCCGGCATGGTCCCATCCCCCGCCGTTCTCGATAACAAGCTGCCCGTCCAGCCGTCCAACTGGCAGCCCGGACCCGACCCTTTGAAAGCTGAGATGACCGCTCGATGACCGCCACTCGTCCTCATACCGTTCTTGCCGCCCTCATGGCGCTGGCATTCCTGGCCGGATGCTCGCAGCCGGAGAAGACCGCTGCCGGGCCGGCTCCCACTGTTCCTGTCTCCATCGCCACCGTCGCGCAGAAGGACGTGCCGCTCGAGCTCCGCGCCATCGGCAATGTCGAGCCCTTTCAGACCGTCGACGTGAAGTCGCAGATCAATGGCGAACTGCAGGCAGTCCACTTCCGCGAAGGGCAGGACGTAAAGCAGGGCGACTTGCTCTTCACCCTCGACCAGCGCCAGCTCCGCGCCGAACTCGCGCGCGTGGAAGGCAATCTCCGTCGCGATGAGGCCCAGGCGAAGAACGCCCGCGCCCAGGCTGAGCGCTACGAAGCGCTGTTGAAGGAAGGCGTCGTCGCCCAGCAACAGTACGACCAGATGGTCGCGAACGCTGACGCCCTCGACGCCACCGTCGTCGCCGACCGCGCCGCCCTCGAGTACGCCAAGCTGCAGCTTTCCTACACCCGCATCACCGCGCCCATCGCCGGACGCACCGGCAAGCTCGAGGTGGACCGCGGCAACATCGTCAAGGCCAATGACACGAACCTGGTCACCATCAACCAGGTCGCGCCCGTCTACGTCACCTTCTCCATTCCGGAGCAACAGCTCGCGGAGGTAAAGCGCCACATGGCGGCGCGCAAGCTCAGTGTCACCGCGGTCACGCGCTCCGACGATTCCGCGCGTGCGCCCGGCACAGTGCTCTCCGCCGACGGCGAGCTCAGCTTCGTCGACAACACCGTCGACCCGGAAACCGGCACCATCAAGCTGCGCGGCACCTTCCAGAACCAGTCCCGCACCCTGTGGCCCGGCCAATTCGTAGACGTCGTCCTCACCTTGAGCGTCGAGCAGAATGCCGTCGTGGTTCCCTCGCAGGCCATCCAGACCGGCCAGCGCGGCTCCTATGTCTTTGTCGTCAGCGCCGACAACACCGCGGACATGCGCCCCGTGGTCGTGAAGCGTACCGCCGGCAATGAAAGCGTCATCGCCTCCGGCTTGCAGCCGGGCGAGCGCATCGTCACGGACGGCCAGCTCCGCCTCACCCGCGGCGCCAAGGTGGAGATGAAGCAGCCCGCCGGCACCAATGGCACGGCGCCGAAGTCCACCGGAGGTTCCGGCTCATGAAGATGTCAGAGACCTTCATCGAACGGCCCATCGCGACCACGCTCGTGATGGTCGCCATCCTCATCTTCGGCATCTTCGCCTACACCGTCCTGCCGGTCAGCGACCTGCCGAACGTCGACTTCCCCACCATCTCGGTTAGCGCCAGCGTCCCCGGCGCCAGCCCGGAGACGATGGCCAGCGCCGTCGCCACGCCGCTGGAAAAACAGTTCTCCACCATCGCCGGCATCGACAACATGACGTCGATCAACGCCCTCGGCCGTACCGAGATCACGCTCCAGTTCACGCTGGATCGTGACATCGACGCCGCCGCCCAGGACGTCCAGGCTGCCATCGCCAAGACACAGCGCGACCTCCCCGCGGACATGCCCGCGCCGCCGTCGTATCAGAAGGTCAATCCCGCCGATTCCCCCGTCTTGTTCATCGCCGTCAGCTCGCCCACCCTCCAGCTCTCCCAGGTGGACGAGTACGCGCAGACCGTCCTCGCGCAGCGCATCTCCACCGTCAGCGGTGTCGCCCAAGTGCAGGTCTACGGCGGCCAGAAGTACGCCGTGCGCGTCCAGCTCGACCCCCGCGCCATGGCCACGCGCAAGATCGGCATCGACGAGGTCACGCAGGCCATCCGCAGCGGCAACGTCAACATGCCGACCGGCACGCTCTTCGGCCAGCACCGCGCTTACACCATCCTCGCCACCGGCCAGCTGAAGACTGCTGACGAATTCCGCCCGCTCATCGTCGCTTACCGCAACGGCGCGCCGGTGCGCCTCGACGAGCTCGGCAAGATCACCGACAGCGTCGAGAACGACAAGGTCGCCACCTGGTTCCGCGACGACCGCGCCATCGTCCTTGCCGTCCAGCGTCAGCCCGGCACCAACACCGTCGAAGTAGTCGACCGCGTCAAGGAACAGCTCGACGTCCTGCGTGACCAGATCCCCGGCTCCGTCTCGCTCGAGATCCTCAACGACCGCTCCGTCTCCATCCGCGATTCCGTCAACGAGGTGAAGTTCACCCTCGTTCTCTCGATCGCGCTGGTCGTGATGGTCATCTTCCTTTTCCTGCGGAACCTCTCTGCCACCGTGATCCCCAGCCTGGCGCTGCCGATGTCCATCGTCGGCACCTTCTCGGTGATGTACCTGCTCGGCTTCAGCATCGACAACCTTTCCCTCATGGCGCTCACGCTCTCCGTCGGCTTCGTCGTCGACGACGCCATCGTCATGCTGGAGAACATCGTCCGCCACATGGAAATGGGCAAGTCGCCCTATCGCGCCGCGCTCGAAGGCGCCCGCGAGATCGGCTTCACCATCATCTCCATGACCATCTCGCTGGCGGTTGTCTTCCTGCCCGTCATCTTCATGGGCGGCATCATCGGGCGCCTGCTCAACGAGTTCGCCATCACCATCGCCGTCGCCATCCTGGTCTCCGGCTTCGTCTCGCTCACCCTCACGCCCATGCTCTGCTCGCGCTTCCTGCGGCACACGCCGCGCGAACAGCACGGCGCGCTCTACCGGGCCACCGAGCGCGGCTTTGACCGCATGCGCGACTTCTACGAGCGTTCACTGCGCTTCGTCCTGCACCACAAGCCCGCGACCGTCGTCGTTTCCGCCGCCACTCTCGCGCTCACGTTCATCCTGCTTGCCGGCTTGCCTTCGTTCATCACGCGGGCGCTTCCCAAGAGCACGCCCAAGCTCCTCACCGACGGCATCCCCAAGGGCTTCCTCCCCACCGAGGACCAGGGCTTTGTCCGCGCCTCCACGGAGGCCGCGCAGGGTGTCTCCTTCCCGGAGATGGTGCAGAAGCATCAGGAGATCGCCAAGATCATCGGTTCGCATCCGGCCGTGGCTAAGTTCATGAATGCGGTGGGCGGTGGCGGCGGCGTCAACGCCGGCAATGCCGGCCGCTTCATCATCCGCCTCAAGCCCATGAACGAGCGCGGCAGTTGGAAGGACCCGAACCGCCGCGGTATCTCTGCGGAAGAGTTCGTCCAGGAATTGCGCCCACGCCTGGCGACCGTGACCGGCGTCAATACGTTCCTGCAGTTGCCCCAGGCCATCAACCTCGGCGGACGCCAGTCCAAGGCTCTCTACCAGTTCACCCTGCAGTCACCCGACACCGAAGAGCTCTACGCCGCCGCGCCGCTCCTCGAATCCAAGCTGCGCGCGCTGCCTGAACTTCAGGACGTCACCAGCGACCTGCAGATCAACAATCCCCAGATCAACGTCGAGATCGATCGCGACAAAGCCTCCGCCCTCGGCGTCACCAGCTTCCAGATCGAGGACGCGCTCTACTCCGCCTACGGCTCGCGCCAGGTCAGCACCATCTTCACCTCCACCAACCAGTACCGCGTGATCATGGAGCTGGAGCCGCAGTACCAGCGCGACCCCTCTGCCCTGGCCCTGCTTTACATCCGCTCTTCCAAGGGTGATCTCGTCCCCTTGAACGCGGTGGCGCGGCTCACGCGTAACATCGGGCCGCTGAGCGTCTCCCACCAGGGACAAACGCCCGCCGTCACCATCAGCTTCAACCTGCGCCCCGGCGTAGCGCTCAGCGAAGCCACCGCGCTCGTCAATCGCGCCGCGCGTGAGACCCTGCCTTCCACCGTGACCACCAGCTTCCAGGGCACGGCGCAGGCCTTCGAAGCGTCGGTCAAAGGCCTCGGCATCCTGCTGCTGATGGCCATCTTCGTCATCTACATCGTGCTCGGCATCCTGTATGAGAGCTTCATCCACCCGCTGACCATCCTCACGGGCCTTCCCTCGGCCGGCGTGGGGGCGCTGCTTACGCTCATCCTCTTCGGCTACGAGCTCAATCTCTACGGCTTCGTCGGCATCCTGCTGCTGGTAGGTATCGTGAAGAAGAACGCCATCATGATGATCGACTTCGCCCTCGACGCGCAGCGCAACGAAGGCCGCTCCACCGAAGACGCCATCTTCGAAGGCGCACTCGTCCGCTTCCGTCCCATCATGATGACTACCATGGCCGCGCTCATGGGCACGCTGCCCATCGCGCTTGGCGTCGGCGACCATGCGGACTCCCGCCGCTCGCTCGGCCTCGCCGTCGTCGGCGGCCTGGTGCTCTCGCAGGTGTTAACGCTCTACATCACGCCGGTCTTCTACGTGTACCTGGAGCGGATGCAGCACTGGTTCGCCGGCCTCGGTCGCAAGCCCGCACCCGCCCCCGCCCGCGAGGAACAAGGGGTTCCTGTGCTGCATGAGCAGCACCACGACTAGCCCTTTCGACCGCTAGGACTGGAGGGTTCCCCGCTCTGTAGTTCTATCGTGAAGGACCGACCAAGGCGCGGCCCGGAGCTACATGGGGCACCACGACGCCGCCATCAATGACCACGGTCCCGTTCACCAGCAGAAACCGGACTCCCGTACTGGGCGTCTCGGGCTTCTCGAACGTCGACCGGTCGCGGAATGTCTGCGGGTCGAGGATCACCAGGTCGGCATCGGCGCCAACTTGCACCCGGCCTTTCTTGCGCGCTTCAACGGTGCTGCGCTCCAGCCGTACCGCCGGCATGTAGGACATCTTGCGGATGGCGTCCAATAGGGAGAGCGAACGCCGTTCGCGCACATATTGGGCGAAGACCCGACCGAAGGTGCCGGCATTGCGAGGATGACCGGGTGCGCCGTCGCTGGCGATCATCGTCAAGGGATCTTCGATCACCCGGTCCACCATCGCCTGTGTGTTGTTGAACATGATCACGAGTTGCGGCTTGGGTGAAGCATGCAGCTCTTCGAACCGCTCTTTGGTCAAGCGCTCTCCTGTGCTTGAGATCATGAGGTCGGAATACTTCATCTCGAACTTCTCTTGCCATCCGGGATTGAACAGCGCTGAGTTGATCTGGGTGGTGCCGGCGATATACGGATAGGCTTCCGTGGTCACGTCCAGGCCGCGACCGCGCGCTCCGGCGACCATCCGCAGGCATTCCGGCGCATCCTTCAGGCAACTGCTGTTGATATGCACGACGTGCAGCGGAGCCCCGGTGACCGCGGCGGCCGCGATCACCTCCCCTACCGACTCTACGCGGTCGCCACGGACATGAACGAAGACCGGGAGGCCTCGTTCCGCCGCCACCCGAAACATCTCGATCACTTCTTGCCGCGATGCCCCGGGCGTGTACTGGATGCCCATCCCCACACCCAGGCCGCCCGCCTTGAGCTCGTTGCGCAGGTGCTGCTGCATGCGCTGTATCTGCTCGGGCGTTGCTGGGCTGTTGGTAGCGGGACTGGAAGGCGGCAATTTTTCGACACCGGTGCCGGGACGGTCGAAGGTCGCCGCTCGTACCCACGGATGGCTGGCTGAGGTACCGAAGTTGATAAGTGACTTGCCGCGGCGCTGGTCGAGAAAATCCCGGACGTCCGGAGGGCCGATCTCAAGTTCTACGGCTGTCGTCACGCCATCCATCGCCTTCAGGCGATAGCCCTCTGCTGACAGGTCGTGTTGGTGGAGATCGATGAAGCCGGGAGCTACGACCATTCCGGACGCGTCTATGATGCGTGCGCCCGCGAGCTCGCCTTCGCTGATTGCCGCGATCTCTTTGCCCCGGATCCCAACGTTGCGGATGGCGTCCAGGGAAGTTTCGGGGTCAATGACGCGTCCGCCGCGGATCACCACGTCATAACGGGGCTGATCTCCCTGCGGTTGCGCGGGCATAGCGCCCACGAGCACTACAGCGACGCACAGAAACAGTCTTCTCATGGCTCGTCTCAGCTTTCTTCCCAAAGTACGCTATCCACCGGCCGGCTCCGCCATTGCGTCACGCGGCCGCCCAGCCCGTTCTCTGTCTGAAGTCCGCCGCATCCCGGATCGCGAGCAGGTTCTCGCATTGCCTGGAAACGTGGCTCTCCTCGATCGGTATCAGGTTTCTGTCTTTGCGGCGGTACACCGTGAGTCCGGCGCTCTCGAGCACACGATAGACGTCCCTGCCCTCGCAGCCGTAGCGCGCATATTGGGGAGCAAAACTCTCGAAGTAGACGCACGCTGTCCTCTGCAGCGTCTGTGCGGCCCCCAGGAACACGAACTTTTCAAAGCCTTCGACATCCACCTTCAGCAGGCTGATCGGAGGGAGCTCCAGCGAGTCGAGGGTTACGGACGCCACCCGGATGCCGGTTTCACGTCTGAGGATATGGTTCTGGTCGTCGTCCGGCAGGTCAGAGAAGAAGACCTCCCCCTCGCGCTCACCCACGGCCCGGTTCAATAGCGTGACGTTCTTCGATTGGTTGAGTTCGATGTTCTCTTGCAGGAAGGTGAACGTCCGCGGGTGCGCCTCGATGGCGAATACGCGCTCGGCGATGTGCGCCGCGGTCAGCGCCAGGGTCCCGATGTTGGCGCCCACGTCCACGTAACAGTCGCCGGCGCGAAGGTAGGCCCGCAGCAGCGCTTCGTCGCGGAGTCCGTACTCGGGATACACCCATAACCCCGCGGAGAAGGACGCCGGATGGAATCGCACCGTGTATCCGTCCCTTGGGATCAGTATCTTGCGGCACAGCTCGGTTTTGACCAGGAACCTGGCAGCAGCTCGCCGGGGCAACTTCCGCAGGTTCATAGGTCGATTACCCGCTCACGCTTCCATCACCCCTGAATAGATTGCCATTCCGACCACCGCATCGGCGTCCATCGCGTCGAATTCCGCGACTTCATCCATCGAGCGGATGCCGCCCGCCAGGATGAGTTGCTTCTTCGTCGCTGCGCGCAGCTCGCGCGCCGTGATCGTGGGAAAGCCCACCAGCATGCCTTCGGTGTCGATGTGCGTATACAGGAACGCGTTGCAGTACGGTTCCAGCTCCTTGATCGCGTCCACTGCCGTGATCGCCAGCGACACCTTCCATCCGCTCACCGCGATCTTGCCGCCCTTCGCGTCCACGGCGAACACCAGCTTCTTCGGCCCGATCTCGTTGGCCAGCCGCGCCGCAAACTCCGTGTTCACGCGGTTGCCGTCGAACAGCGCCGACCCGATGATCACCCGCATGGCTCCGGCGGCCAGGACCTCCTTGGCGATCTCCACCGACGAGATGCCGCCGCCCACTTGGCAATGCAGCCGTTTGCACAGCGTGTTCACGATCTCGCGGTTCGACCCCTGGCGCATCGCCGCGTCCAGGTCCACCACCTGCACCATCGGGTACTTCTCGAACTTCTTCAGCCACGGCTCGAAGTCGGTGAAGTCCAGGGCGCGCTTCTCGCCCTGCACCATGGCGACGATCGCCCCGCCCAGCAGGTCGATAGAAGGGATCAGCATGGCTTCCTCATCCCGGCATTCTACATTCGCCCTGAGTGGCCGCGAACAACAATCGGCTGACGACATGGTTCCAGCCACCGGCCCCTTGCCTCCGCGCTCATCAACCGCTCCCTGTCGTAGTACTCGTACACCAGGCCCTTGTCCGCTAACTCGTCGGCCGCCCGGTTGCATAGCTCATAGAGCTGCAACCCAGTGTGGGACGCGCGCACTTCTTCCAGTCGCAGCAGCCAGAAACGTGTCATCGTCTCGTGGTAACCGCTCTTGCCCAGGTGCGCGATGTATCGCAGCAACGTGGCCCGCAGCCGCTCCAGCGCCGTATGCACTGCGCCCTCTGCATCGAGATACGCCATGCCCACCGCTAGATGGCTACGGTGGCTGAACTCCCCCGGCGCCAGCCGGCACTGCTCCAGCCGCTCCACCAGCGCCCATACTTCCGCATCATTCTCGAACCGCATCTTGCCTCCAAAAAGAAAGCGGCCCCGGAGCTTTCTGCCCCGAGGCCGCAAAATAGTTCGGCCACCCGCAAGGGGTGGCCGTGTCTTGATGTCTTGATGTTAGCTCAGGCCGCCGCCAGTGTCCACACCGGCAACTCTGCGACTAGCTCCGCGACCGACGCCCCTACCCAACCGATCACCGCGGCGAGTTTGTTCGCCTTCGCTTTGGGCCCACCTCCGTCCTTTTGGTCGATCTTCGCCAGCAGGTGCTGGATCGTGCGCACCAGGTCGGCATGGTCTCCGCGGAAGTTCAGGATTGCGTCAGCCGCCTCGGTGCCGTCGATATTCTGGTCATAGTAAAAGACCACCACCGCTCCGGGGTTCTTCTCCTTTACCAGCCGCACCGCCCGGTTGCGCTCCTCCTTGGAGACCCACGCGCCCACTACCAGCACGTCGAAGGTCTTGCGCTTCATCGCCTCCGCCGCGGCCTTCGCCGTCTCGACGGACGTTACAGCAAAGCCGGCTTCGCTGAGCAACATGTGGCGCAGGTTCTGGTAGGTCGGCTCGACCCCCACGTTCAACACGGCCCTTGGCTTCCCCTTAGCACCCATGACCGCGTCATATTAATACATATCGTGGGACGATGGAAGCGAGCGCGCATTGTTGAAAGAGGGCGCCTCGTGCGCCCTCTTTATCCTTATTGTTTGCCCCTTTTCCTCCCTTTCCACACGGCTGCACCGCAGATGGGTAATTGACCCCCGTCTGCTACCCCCGTAGAGTCGAACCCGGGTCAGGAAACTTTTCGATTTGCACAAGTTTTTTTGACTGCTTTGGTTCCACTCCGCTGCCGTTTCCGCCCTGCCGATCGCCTAAATCCCGTGTTTTCAAAGGGAACCCGGCAGGTAAACCTTGATACAATAACTACACAATATCTAGTAGGAAGCTCTTGACAGGCCCAACATACAGGCGTAAAGTCGCCTTCCACGTGAGGTTGAGATTTACCGGATCTTGACCTTTCCCAGTCCTCAGCCAGGGGTGACTGAGGGCAAAACGTGACACGCGGTGACCTAAGACAACAGCTCCGCTTTTGAGACCCACGCAGCCTGCTGCGAAGTCATCAATCCCGCGAGCATTCAGCAACCTAAAACCGGCCTGGAGTTCCCCCAGGCCGCATAAGTCTGGCGCTCGAGGCTCTTCCGCAAGAGGGGCCTCAGCTTGCCAGCTTCAAAATCGGCCCCAGCTGCACCGGATCGACCGAGCTGACTATCTAATGTAGGAGTAGGAACATGGCGGATGTAAACGTGAAGAACCTGACCCAGACTCGCACCTCGGCCCCAGCCCAGCCCTCCCAGAAGCGCAAGGCCCCCGGACTTCAATTCAAGCGGTTCTTCACCCGCCCCAATCAGTCCGCCTACGATCAGGTAGAGTGGGAACTTCGCACCGCCTCCATCACGGACGCCAACGGCAAGACCCTCTTCGAGCAGAAGGACGTCGAAGTCCCCAAAGATTGGTCCATGACGGCGACCAACATCGTCGCCAGCAAGTATCTGCACGGCCAGATCGGCACCGGCGAGCGGGAGTCCGGTGTCCGCGCCCTCATCAGCCGCGTTGCCGACACCATCGCCGGCTGGGGCCGCGACCAGGGCTATTTCCGCACTGAAGAAGACGCCACCACCTTCCACGAGGAACTCATCCACCTGCTCGTCCAGCAGAAGATGGCCTTCAACTCGCCCGTATGGTTCAACGTCGGATGCGACCGCCTGGAGCCCAACTCGGACGCGCAGAACTGGCACTGGGACCGCGCCGCCAACATGGTCAAGTTCGGCGTCACCGGATACCGCAATCCGCAGTGCTCCGCCTGCTTCATCAACTCGGTGAAGGATTCGCTCGACAGCATCCTCACCCTCGCCAAGACCGAGGGCATGCTCTTCAAGTGGGGCTCCGGCACCGGGACCAACCTGTCGCCGCTGCGCTCCAGCACGGAAGCGCTCTCTGGCGGCGGCACCGCCAGCGGCCCGCTCAGCTTCATGCGTGGCTTTGACGCCTTTGCCGGCGTCATCAAGTCCGGCGGCAAGACCCGTCGCGCCGCCAAGATGGTCATCCTCAACGTCGACCACCCGGACATCATCGACTTCATCGAGTGCAAGATGAAGGAAGAGGCCAAGGCCTGGACGCTCATGCAGGCCGGCTATGACGGCTCTTCGCCCGACTCCGAGGCCTACAGCTCCATCTTCTTCCAGAACGCCAACAACTCCGTCCGCGTGACCGACGAGTTCATGCACGCCGTCGAAAAAGACGCCGACTTCTGGACCCGCGCCGTCAAAGACAGCGCTCCCATGCAGAAGTTCCGCGCCCGCGACCTGCTCCACAAGATCGCTGAAGCCACCTGGCAGTGCGGCGACCCCGGCATGCAGTACGACACCACCATCAACCGGTGGCACACGTCCAAGAACACGGCGCGCATCAACGCCTCCAACCCGTGCAGCGAATACATGTTCCTGGATGATTCGGCCTGCAACCTGGCCAGCTTGAACCTGATGAAGTTCGTCGGGCCGAACGGCCAGTTTGACGTGGAGGCCTACAAGCACGCGGTCGACATCACCATCACGGCGCAGGAGATCCTGGTCGACAACTCCGGCTATCCCACCGAAGCCATCGGGCGCAACTCGCACGACTATCGCCCGCTCGGCCTGGGCTATGCCAACCTGGGCGCGCTGCTGATGGCCAGCGGCCTGCCCTATGACTCGGACGCCGGCCGCGACTACGCCGCCACTCTCACCGCCATCATGTGCGGCGAGGCCTACCTGCAATCGGCACGCATCGCCGAGCAGTGCCCGGCGCTCGCGCCCGCCACCGAGCTCACGCAGTCGGCGACGTACGAAGGCGGGGCCTGCCCCGGCTTCTACGTCAACCGCGAGCCGTTCCTCGACGTCATCCGCATGCACCGCGCCTCGGTGAACAACATCGGCACGGCGGCCGGCTCCCCCATCGCGGCCCAGATGCCCTCGCTCATCGAAGCCAGCAAGCAGTGCTGGGACCAGGCCCTCGCCCACGGCGAGCGCTTCGGCTACCGTAACTCGCAGATGACGGTGCTCGCGCCCACCGGCACCATCGGCTTCATGATGGACTGCGACACTACCGGCATCGAGCCCGACCTCGCGCTGGTGAAGTACAAGAAGCTGGTCGGCGGCGGCATGATCAAGATCGTGAACAACACGGACCCGGCCGCGCTCTTCAAACTCGGCTACTCGTCAGAGGAGTGCAACGCCATCGTCAGCTACATTGACGCCACCGGCACCATCGAAGGCGCGCCCGCCCTCAAGGACGAGCACCTGCCCGTCTTCGACTGCAGCTTCAAGCCGGCCAAAGGCACGCGCAGCATCCACTACCTCGGCCACATCAAGATGATGTCCGCCACGCAGCCGTTCATCTCCGGCGCCATCTCCAAGACGGTCAACCTGCCCCAGGCAGCCACCGTGGAAGAGATCGCGCTGGCGTACACCGAGTCCTGGCGTCTCGGCCTGAAGGCCGTGGCCATCTATCGCGACGGCTCCAAGGGCTCGCAGCCGCTCAACGTCTCCGGCGAAGACGGCAAGGCCGCCAAAAAGAAGGACGAGAAGGTCACCCTCAGCGCGGCTGACACCCAGAAGCAGCTCGAAGCCGCCATCGCCGCCGCCATGCAGCAGGACCCGAATGCGCCGCCGCGCGCTATCCGGCACCGCCTGCCGTCAGAGCGCGTCAGCGTGACCCACAAGTTCAACATCGGCGGCCACGAGGGCTACATCAACGTCGGCCTCTACAAGAACGGTCAGCCGGGTGAGATCTTCATCCGCATGGCCAAGGAAGGCTCCACCGTCAGCGGCCTGATGGACTGCTTCGCCACCGCGGTCTCCATCGCGCTGCAGCACGGCGTGCCGCTCCGCCTGCTGTGTGAGAAGTTCGCGCACACGCGCTTCGAGCCCAGCGGCTGGACGCAGAACCCCGAACTCGGCTTCGCCAAGTCCATCATGGACTACATCTTCCGCTGGCTGCAGTTGCGCTTCATCGACGGCCAGCAGCAGACCCTGTTCGAGGGCCTGCTGACCCGCTCGAATCTGTACCAGGGCGCGGAAGGTGAAGCTCAGCTGCCCGCCGCCGGCTACCAGCTACCGGAAGGGACTACGCCGCCGCAGGGAGGCATCCCGGCTGAACTGGACGCTCGCGAAACGCGAAACGCGAAACGGGAAACGGCTCCGACAGACCGTGGTCTGTCGAGCCAACACCACGCCGCCGATGCCCTCAAAGGCCTCGTCGACCTGGGCGACTCACCCTCATGCCACGTTTGCGGTGCGATCATGACCCGGAACGGGAGCTGCTACCGGTGCATGGAGTGTGGGTCAACGTCCGGATGTTCGTAGATAGATTCCCAAAATGACAAAGCCCGCCGCAAGGCGGGCTTTTTGTTTTCTTCAGACCCCATGCAGGCGGCGTTCATCTAGACGCTTTCACTATGTTCCGCGGCCGCCTTCGGCAGAGTGGTTTGCCAGCATGGCATGAGAGGGATGTCCGAAAAGCAGATCGGGACCCCTTCAATCCATCCATCGTGCAGGCCAACCCTCATGCCATGCTGGCATTCCTCACGCCGTAGGCTCGCGCGTAGCGTCAGCGGAGCGCGCTGATAAACGCTGCCTGCATGGCGCTCTTTCCTGAGCTCTCACGGGCGGTACATCCAAACTGCCCCATCTGGATGCTGCTCCCTTACCAGCCTCGGACGCGGCGGCGGTACCTTCCCCTGCAGCACCAGCTCAATATCGCGCAGAACTGCGCGTGGGTCGGTGAAGTAGTCGTGCCCCAAAATGTCGGTGCGTGCGGCCGAGGCATCCACGGAATCCAGGCCCGATACCACGGCGATGTCCCGTCCCCCGTCTCCGGCGCGGGGATAGCCGTGAAACAACTTGGACAACTTGATCGGCTGGTCGTGGCTGGAGCCGTATAGGGATATCCGCGCCGCCGCCTTTTGCGCCTCGGGCGCCTTTTGCATGAAAGTAGCGCGGTCGACGTCCGGAGCCGCCATCACCACTTGTGCAAAGCGCGGAGAGGCGCCCGCAAAGGCGCGCAAGGCCTCCACGAGAGCGCGATTACCCATGCTGTGTGCCAGCAGGTGCACGGCCTTGGCCCCGCCTTTCTCCGTGATCATCTTGAGTACTCCTTGGTAATGCAGCTCCGTCCACGCAATGTTCGTTTCGTCCTTCACGTACTTGTACCAGCTTGCCTGTGACGGCCAGCTATATAGCACCACGGGCCCGGAGAGCTTTAGGTGGTACGCCAACTCGGCCAGCCTCCGTGTTGCATCCTCAAAACTGTTGTTGTACCCATGGATAAACACCATTGCTTCGCCCTTTTGTGCCTGCACTTGGAACCGCTTCAGGAATTCAGCTTCGCTCAGCGGTTCCACCTTCGTCAGCTTCGAATCGGGGGCGAAGATCGCCTTGCTCACGACCTGTTTGCCGACTGAGACATTCACTTTCACCGCCAGCGATGTCGTCGGGACCTCGGCTTCGGCAGCTCCGCATGTCACACTGCTACCCCGATCCGGTCCATAGAACTTCTTCGGCTTGGGCGAACCTGTTGGCTTTCGGTCGGTGCAGTAAAAGATCGCCTGTACTGCCCGCGGCGTCTGGGCGTACAGCTTTTGGTCGAGCGGGCTCAGTCGTATCGCCACTTCCACTCTCACCAGGCCCCGCTCCGGCCGCAACTCGCGCTCGGTACCTTCGTACTCGTCGCTGCGCACCCGGATCGTCACCACGGGAAGCGGCATGGGAATACCGAGGAGAACGAAACGCCCTTCTGTGTCCGTTGTCGTGGCCGTCACCACTTGCACGCGCTCCGGCTCTTCCGCGCCCTTTGCCCGCCGCTGGGGCGTCCTTATCCCCAGTTCGACGAGTGCGCCCGCTACCGGCTCGCCGCTCTCAGAGGTTACCAAGCCGTGAATGCCGAAGGTGGGAGGATTGGTCGCAGGAAACGCTGGGAGCTCCTGAGCCCAGCCCCCCGCGGTAAATAAGAACAGTAGGATGAGAACTCTTCTCATACAGCCTCCGTGACGAGAAAGCTTATACAGCAGCGTAACCCGAAACGGTAGGCCTATTTTGGGAACTTACGGCGCTTACAAAATGACATACAATCTGGGCAGCAATGCTCCGCCCCGCCACACTCGCCGCCGCTGACGCCTAGCCCCTGTACAATATTTAGGACTTTTAGCCCGCCCCATCGCTTTTAGCCATGTCGCCCAAGAAGAAGAACCCGCCCAAGGCGCGGCCGCACACCGCCGCTGAGACCGACCGCCAGAAACGACGCCGGAGCGACAAGGCCTATCATCAGGCTCTCATCAAGATCCACTACAACCGGCAGGGCAAGATCGTCGAGACCCCGGTCGCCACCTTGGGTGATTACTCGCCCGACTTCCGCAAGGCCATCCTCTTGGTCGAAGACACATCCTCGGACTCGGACCGTTGTCGCACCGTCCTGCATGAGATGGGCTACGACGGCGTCCAGTTGATTACCCAGTTGGACCTGGCGCTCGAGTACCTGGACGATGTGCTCGACAACCTCACCCACGCGCCCGACGCCATCGTCCTCGACCTGGGCTTGGGCTATGACAGCGGCTTTGACGTGCTGCGCAAGTGCAACGCTAACCCCAAGCTGCACCATGTCCCCATCCTCGTCTGGACCAAGCGGGACGACGATAATACAGAGGCCTTCAGCATCTATCTGGGCGCGAAAGACGTGCTCGTCAAGAGCGCCGACCTCGCCCCGCTCCGCGCTGCCCTGGAGCGGCTGCTGGGCACTGCCACGAAATAGTTCCTGGTTTCTGGTTCTTCTTCTTTAGCGCCCTTGGCGGCCGGTTGCCCCACCCTTATCGCCCCTGCATTTGGGGCGATAGGGTGGGAATCCTACCGATCAAAACTAGAAACGAGAAACCAAGAACCAGAAACTGATTTTGCGGTTAAGCTTTCTCGGGAAACGGGAAACCGGAAACGGGAAACGGGAAACCAGATCATGATCCGCCGCGCCACCCTCGCCGACGCCGACGCCGTACTCCATTGCCTCCGCACGGCATTCGTCCCATTCCGCGACCTCTATTCGCCTGAGGCCTTTGCCGACACGACCCTCACGCCGGAGACCGTCGGCCAGCGCTTCGCCGCCATGCAGGTGTTCGTGCTGGAGCTGACGGGGGCAGGCGTGGTGGGGACCATCGCCTGCGCTGTGCACGACGAAGCAGGACAGAATGCCGGCGGAAGCGAAGGAGTGCAGGAAAGCGAGCCGCGCGGAGGTCTTGACCGGAGCGCCCACAACAACGCCCGGAGCGGGCATATAAGCGCCCGCGGCTCCCGCGAAGGACTTGTCCGGAGCGGGCATATAAGAGGCATGGCCGTGCTCCCCGACTATCAGGGCAAAGGCGCCGCCGACCAGCTTCTCCACGCCGCCGAAGCCGCGCTCCGCGCCGCCGGCTGCACGCGCGTCACGCTCGACACCACCGCTCCGCTCCAGCGCGCCATCCGCTTCTACGAGCGCAACGGATACCGCGCCACCGGGCACGTCAGCGATTTCTACGGCATGGAGCTGTTTGAGTACGAGAAAGACCTAGGGGCTGGTGGCTAGTTGTTAGTGGCTAGTCTGGGTTTCGTTCCTCGTTCCTCGTTTCTCGTTTCTCGACAACCGTCGTCAACCAGAAACTAGAAACAGGAAACGGGAAACTACAACCGATGGAAGCACCCCGCTTCAGCGGGGTGAAAAGCGCCCCACCCTGATTGGGTTGCCCCACCCTTATCGCGCGCGCTGGAGCCTGCCCTGAGCGAAGTCGAAGGGGCGCGATAGGGTGGGATCTCGAGAAACGAGAAACCAGAAACCAGAAACCGCCCCGGTGGAAGCACCCCGCTTCAGCGGGGTGAACAGCGCCCACCCTGATTGGGTTGCCCCACCCTTATCGCGCGCGCGCTGGAGCCTGCCCTGAGCGAAGTCGAAGGGGCGCGATAGGTGGGATCCTCTCGAGAAGCGAGAAACCGGGAACCAGAAACCGCCCCGGTGGAAGCACCCCGCTTCAGCGGGGTGAAAAGCGTCTCACCTAAACCGCCGGCTTTAGCCGTGGGATCCTCTCGAGAAACGAGGAACCAGAAACCAGAAACTGCTCTTCCCTACTTCGCCGCCTTGGGCTTGGCGTTCATCGCCGCGCGCAGTTCGCGCATCTTCTCCCGCATCTTGGTCTGCTTGCGCGCCCGCAGGTGGTCGCGCTTCTTGTCGCCATTGATCTTCGACATTGCTCCGCTCCGTTTCGTGTACCTCTCCATCATATGCCACGCGGTCGAAAGCGGGGTTTGGCGGGCCTTGAGGCTGGCCATTTCCGGATTTCGTAACAGATTCGCGGCCTGCGTTGACACTTCACCGCAGACGACGCAAGATGCTGTTTCATGTCCGGTACCATCCAGTGTGATACCCATGGCGAACAAGGGCGCGCCTACGTCTGCATTCATCTGACCGGAGCGTCGGCGCGCCTGGGTTTTAACCGCAATGAACCTACCCCCGACGATCCCTGTCCCGACGCCTGGTGCGACGATTGTGAGCTCATCCGCGCAGCCCATGATGGCTGGAATGAGGACTCGGAGAAACTCTGTGAGATCAAGCTTGTATGTTTCGCCTGCTATCAGCGCAGCCGTATCCGCAACACCCGGACCGATCTGACCCTCGATGATCTGGCTGCCATGCGGTGGAAGTGCGCCGATTGTGAGGAGGAACACCATGGTCCCTGCCTCGATATCGGCTACAGCGAGCCTCATTATTGGGGAGAAAAAGAGAAAAAGCAGGCAAACAAGTCCGGCGCGTTCGCTCGTCTGGCTAGACGCCGGCCCAAGACCTTCCTGACCAGCGACTACTGTACGATCGAGAACAATGGCTACTTCGTGCGGGGCGTGATCGAGCTTCCCATCCTGGGGTCAGACGAATGTTTTCGCTGGGGCGTATGGGGCTCGCTCAAGCAGGAGAACTTTGACAAGATCATGGCGCTGGAGGACGATCCGAAGATCGTAAACCTTCCGCCGATGTTCTCCTGGCTCAGCAACGAGCTCCCTGAGTATGGCCAGACGCTGAACCTCAAGATGTATGCCAGGTATCGGGATGTAACGGAACGCCCTTGCTTCGAGCTCGAGCCTTGCGATCACCCCTTGGCTCAGGAATACCACCAGGGCATCACTCCCGAACGTGTCCGTGACATCACCATGCGAATAATGGCCCGAAAACAATGATTTCGGCCACCTGTTCGGAAACGACAAACTAGAAAATTCTTGACATTGCTCCTAATAGTCGGATAACATTTACTCCATATCATTTACTTTTAGTTATACAACATTCACGAACCTAGTAGATACAGGTATCAACCCCGCAAGTCCTGCCGGCTCAGGATCTTAGGGGATAACCAATCCGTAAGTCCTTTGTTTTCTTAGATCAGGGTATCCCCCCCCGGGGGGATTAACGGCGCGGTAAACCGGGGCGCGGCGTGAAGTGACTGAAAACGCCGAGCTTGGCTGTAACTCCTTGCGGCGCCCGAGCTTGCGGACCAAAAATCGCTAACTCGCTGAAAACGCCGAGCTTGCAAAAACAGGCGTAAAAAGTTTTTCAGAAGATCCGCTCCAGTTCCTCCACCGCTTCCTGCGGCAGCTTGAGCGTGAGGCTCGCCAGGTCCTGGCGCATGTGCTCGGGATCGGTCGTTCCGGTCAACGGCAGGATGCCGATCTCGCGCGCAAATGCAAAGACGACCTGCGCCGGCGTGACCTCCGCGGCTTGAGCGATGGACACGACCAGCGGATGCCGCAGCACCGGCACATTCGCCGTAAGCAGCGAGAAGCCCTGGTAGACGACGCCGTTCGCGCTGCACCAGGCGCGGACTTCGCGGTCCCACCCGAGCTGCGCGTAGCAGCGGTTCTGCACGAAGGTCGGCAGGTCGGCGTGCTTGGCCGCCATCTGCTGGAGCTGGCGCAGCGAGATGTTGCTCACGCCCAGCAGGCGCGCGCGCTTGGCCTCCTGCTCCCAGACCATCGCGTGCCAGACCTCAGAGTCGTCATCGGTCCAGTCGCGCCCGGTCGCCGGGCCGTGCAGCACGAAGCTGTCGACGTAGTCGGTGCCCAGGTGCTCGAGCGAGCTGGCAAGCGACTGCCGCACCTGCTCGGTAAGCGACGCCGCCGGATCATACGGCAGGCGGTGGTCCTGCCCGCGCGCGTAAGTGAACTTGGTCTGGAGGAAGAGCTGGTCGCGGGTGGCGATGCCCTCGCGATACGCGGTGGCCAGCGCCTCGCCCACGCCGGCCTCATAGTAGTGGCGGCGCTGGTTGGCGGTGTCGATGCCGCGGAAGCCCGCGCGCAGCGCCAGCAGCGTGAGCGCGGCGGTAGCGTCTTCCTTCCATGCCGTGCCGTAGAGGAATGACGGCATCGGCGGGACGCTGGGCTTGGCCGGAGCGGCTTTGGCGGATTTCGGCACGGCCCATCAGCATACCAGCCCGTAGAATACGGACCATGCTGAAGCGCGCGCTGCTCGGGCCGGTGGTGGTAGCAGTCGGAGTCTATGCGGTGCTCTGCGTCTATCTGTACAGCGTGCAGACGCAGTTCATCTTCTTCCCGTCGCGCACGATCGAGTTCACGCCGGCCGTCGGCGGCTGCAGCTATGAGGACGTGACGCTCGCAGTCGAAGGTCAGAAGCTTCACGGCTGGTGGTTGCCGGCCCCGCTAGACGCCAAGCCGCCCTTCGCCGGCAAGACGCTGGTCTACTTTCACGGCAACGGCGGCAACGTGGGCGCCAACGCCGGCCACACCTGCCGGCTGAACCGCCTGGGCTTCGCTGTGTTCATATTCGACTATCGCGGCTACGGCCAGAGCGACGCGCCGCCGGGCGGCAAGATCCACGAGCGCACGCTCTACGAAGACGGCGAAGCGGCGCTGCGCTACGTGAAGTCCGAGCGCCGGGCGGAGAGGGTCGTGCTGTACGGGCATTCGCTGGGCGGGGCGGTGGCCATCGAGATGGCGAAGCGGCATCCCGAGTCGGCGGCGCTGATCACCGAGGCGGCGTTCACCTCGCTGCTCGACATGGCGAACAAGGACCCGGTCTTCCGCCTTTTCCCGGTGGGGCTGATCCTGGACCAGAAGATGGAGAACGAGGCGAAGCTTCGGGAGGTCCGCATGCCGGTGCTGGTGATCCACGGTAAGGCGGACACGCTCATCCCGCCGGCGATGGCCGAACGGCTGCACTCCGCCGCTACAGGCCCGAAGCGCCTGTACCTGGTCGCAGGTGCAGGACATGACGACGTGGCAGACACCGCCGGCGCCGACTACGGCGCGCAGGTCGCGGCGCTGCTGGAGATGGTGAAGTAAGGGGTGTAACTTCCGGCGGGGAGACGCATCGGACGGGCATGCAGACAGAAACTACATACCCGGCGCCCGCCAGCCCCATCGACGAACTCATCCGCATGGTGGAGGCGGCGCTGCGCGAGCAAAGCAAAAGCGGCGACCGAAGCCGCCGCTCTGAAGTCTGATCCGGTTCGATTACAGAACCTGGACGTTCTCCGCCTGCCAGCCCTTGGGGCCCTTGGTCACGTTGAACTGGACCGCTTGACCTTCCTGGAGGCTACGGAAACCATTCGCCTGGATCGCGGAGAAATGCACGAAGACATCCTCACCGTTCTGGCGGCTGATAAAGCCGAAGCCCTTGGCATCGTTGAACCACTTCACTGTTCCTTGTTCCATTTTGTGTAACTCTTTTCTTTGGTGTGAATTTACGCTGAGAATCTTCGGAGGGTACAGCAGAACAGTGCAGGCTTTGAGGCGAGAACGTTCACAACCACTTCGGATACCAACGCAAGGTCATTATAGCACGGAACCGGGTCCTCACGGGACCCGGTCGTAGTAGCAGGGACCGTTGGTGGGCTGGGCCGGCGGCGTGGGCGGATTGAGCCGCGGCGGCGCGGAAAAGTCGAAGAAATCGTACATATTGTGCTGGGAGCTGTCGCGGGCGGTGAGCGGCGGCAGCCCAAAGCGCTCCTGTATGAACTTCAGGATGGCGGTGTGGTCAATGGGGATGTGGGAGACATACCCGGGCTTGCTGTAGGGCGAGATGACCAGGTTCGGGACGCGCATGCCGTAGCGGCGGAAGTCGCCCTTGATGTCGGTGGGGGCGGTGTCGCGGGGGGTGACCCAGTCGTCGGGCGCGACGGCCGCGGGCGGCGGCACGGAGTCGTAGAGCCCGCCGGATTCGTCGTAGCTGAGGAAGAAGACCGAGTCCTTCCACGAGGAGCTGTTCATCAGGGCGTTGATGAGGCTGGCGACGTAGGCCGCGCCGGTCTGGATGTTGTTGCTGGGGTGCTCATCGAGCCGGCTGGAGCCGTAGCCGCTCTCGATTATCGCCACGGCGGGCAGCGTTCCGTTCTCGAGGTCGGTGAAGTACTGGCTTACGGGGACGACCTTGGACTTGTTGGCCTGGTAGAAGGCGTCGAAGTACGTGATGAATGAAACGGGGACGCCGCCCTGGGTGTCCGTGTAATAGATCTTCCAGGAAATACCGCGCTCCTGGAGCACCTGGAAGATGTTGCGAACGCCCGTCATCACCGGCTCATTCACATAGCCATTGGAGGTGCCCGCGAGCTGGAACATGCGGTTCGGCGCCGAGCGCGTGGGCGCGGGCGAGAACCACATGTCCGAGATGCCGAACTGCACCGCCATGAAGTAGTAGTAAGGCAGGTCGGTGTGGTCGTAGTAGCCCATGGAGCGGCGGCCTTCGGTGTCGAGGAAGCCGACGTCGCGCGCGTACTTGGCGCCGGTGTAGACGAAGCCGTTCATGCGCGAAGTAGTGACCTCATGCGCGGGCTTGAACTGGTAATCGAGGTCGATCTGGACGTGCGACTCGTTCCACGCCGGGCTCACGTTCTCATGGCACATGGAGACCATCTTGAAGCGCGAGATGGTGCCGGTCTGGTCGAAGGTCGGATTGGTGGCATTGGGGCTCGCTACGGCGACGTCCGCGGGCAGCCCATTGGCGACGCGGTAGGTGTTCATCGCGGAGAAGTAGTTGTCGAACGAGCGGTTCTCCTGAAAGAGCATCACGATGTGGTTGATGGGATTCGGGGGCAACGGATTGCGCGGCGGACGCTTGGGTCGCGTGAGGCTGAAGGTCACGGTGGACGAGGCCGTGCCGCCCTCGCCGGTCGCAACGGCGGTGAAGGTGGTGGAATCCTGCACCACTACGGAGTGAGTGCCCTCGGGAGGGAACTCGCCCACGTTCTCGATCGCCACCGAGTCGGCGTGCTTGGCCTTCCAAGCGAGCGTCACCGTGGTGCCGGGCTCGCCGGATGAAGGCGAGATGGTGACTGCAAGCTCTGGCTTGGCGGCCGGAGCGGCTATCGACTCGGCCAAAACGGCAAACGGGGCCGAGCTGCCGCAGCCGGTCAGGAGCAGGGCGCAGGCCAACAGAAGCGTAAGGGACAGGGCGCGGGGAAACGTCGCCATTCTTTTCCGGAAAACCTTAACGAGAGGGACTGGTGCCGCGCTTGGTCAGAAGCAGGAATTGAGCCAAAAGTTGGCCAAAACACCATCGGCGTACGACATATCTGCCAAAATTCCGGATTTCGTAACAAAAATTAAGTGAATGTTTCGAAATGGGAAGGAATCCCTAGAATCCGCGGCACAGCCTTTCCGGGCTACCCCTCACGCGGGCGACGCACCCCCTGACATAGCTTCCAGCGTCGTCCGCGGCCCCTGGGGGGAGAAGCACCAGTCCCCGGTCTTCAGTCTTCAGCAATGTGCGGGTGTTACTTGGCTTGGCGGGCTTCTGTGCGGCGGATGTGCGCGAGCACCGCGGCGGCGGATTCGTCTACGGGCGCCGAGCCGCTTAAGACCAGATCCGCGTATTTCCTCGTAGGGATGACGAACTGGTCGGCCATGGGTTGGACCGTGGTCGCGTACTGGTGATGCACCGATTCTTCGGTGCGTCCCCGTTCGGCGATGTCGCGCACCTTGCGGCGGGGGAGGCAGGTATCGTGGTCGGCTTCCATGAAAACTTTGGTCGAATAGATATCGCGGATAGCGTCGTAGTAAAGGGTGAAGAGTCCCTCGACGATCAGGTACTCCCGCGGCGTGAGGGTCTCCGTGCGGCTGGTACGGGTGTGGGTGGCGAAGTCGTACACGGGCCGCACGACCTCGCGGCCCGCCGCGAGGTCGTGGAGATGCCGGCTGAGCATCTCAGCCTCGAGCGAATCCGGATGGTCAAAGTTGAACTTGGCCCGTTCCTCGAGCGAAAGCTGCGAGAGGTCATGGTAGTAGGCGTCCAGGCCAAAGATAGTGGCCGGGAGCTGCGCAGCCAGGGCACGCGCTACGGAAGTTTTGCCGGAGCATGAGGGCCCGGCGATGGCGATGACGTAAGGCTTCATGCGACGTCGGCGGCGATCTTCGGGATGAGCGATTTCAGTAGCCCGACGAACTGGACCCTGACGCGCTGCCCGACCTCCAGCACTTCCTTGTGGTCGAGCGGCTCGGCGGAGCAGCCCGCTGCCAGATTCGTAACGCAGGAGATGGCGAGCACCTTCATGTCCATGTGGCGGGCGGCGATGACTTCGGGGACGGTCGACATGCCGACGACGTCGGCGCCAAGGGTGCGGAAGGCGCGTATCTCCGCGGGCGTCTCGTAGCTGGGACCGGTCACTGCCAGGTAGACGCCCTCATGGATGTTGATGTGGAGGCGCTTCCCTTCCGCCATGGCCCACTCGCGGTACTGCCGGTCGTAGGCGTAGGTCATGTCAAAGAAACGGAGCCCATAACGCGGGTCGTTGGGGCCGATGAGCGGGTTGGTGCCCAGCAGGTTGATGTGGTCGTTGAGTACGACCAAGCAGCCTTGCTCGAGCTTAGAGCTGATGCCGCCGCCGGCATTGGTCAGGATGAGGCCTTTGACGCCCATGCGGCCAAGGACGCGCGTCGGAAAGATGACTGAGTCCATCGTGTAGCCTTCGTAGAAGTGGACGCGGCCTTGCATGACGGCGACGGGCACGCCGTCGATCTTGCCTATGACGAGGTTACCCGCGTGGCCCTCGGCGGTTGATTTGGGAAAATCCGGTATGTCCGAGAAAGGGATTCTCACGGCGTCGGGAATCTCGTCAGCAAATGCGCCAAGTCCGGAGCCAAGAACTATGGCGACCTTCGGTCTGAGTGCCGTCTTGCCCAGGATGAACTGCGCTGCCTTGTCCGCGGTTTCGTAAGTCAAAGCTGAGTCTCCAGTCTCCGGTCTCCAGTCTCCAGTCGGAACCGATATCTTCGCATCACGACGCGGACGGCCCTGGTGGACCGGCCGCCGCTCCTTTCTTGAGCGATGACCTCAAGCCGTTCGCGAGACGTCCTACCTCGCCGGTCTTGGCGAGGAGTTCGTTGGTTGTGTCACTTGAAAGATAGCCAAGCTCCGCGGCGATGATGATCTGCGTCTCCAGCTCCATCAAGGAACCCAGTGCGTGCCCGATGAACAAACTGAACTCGCGGTCAAATACCCTCCCCTGACCCTCCGCGATGTTGCACGGAATAGAGACGGCTGCTCTGCGCATCTGGGCGGTGAGCCCGTACATTTCCTGTTTCGGAAAGCTCTGCGAGGCGATATAGACAGCCTTTACGAGTGCCATAGCTTTTTGCCAGACCACCAGATCCCTGTACGAGCGCCCCATTATCTCCTCACATGTCTCGCCGGAGACCGAAGACCGGAGACCGGCAGCTGGTTCTAGATCATCATTCCTACAATGGTCGCCGAGATGAGATTAGCCGCCGTGCCGGCGAGCATGGCGCGGAAGCCGAGGCGGGCGAGGTCGTTGCGGCGGTCGGGCGCCAAGGCGCCGATGCCACCGATCTGGATGCCGATGGAGCTGAGGTTGGCAAAACCGCAGAGGGCGTAGGTCGCGATGGTGAAGGAGCGCGGGTCGATGACATCCTTCAGCTTCCCGAGGTCGACGAAGGCCACCAGTTCATTGGCTACCATGCGCGTTCCCAGCAGGCTGCCGACGTGCGTCGCGTCCTTCCACGGGATGCCGATGATCCAAGCGACGGGCGAGAAGAGCCAGCCCATGACCTGTTGCAGGCTCTGCGGGAACCATCCGAAGCCGGGCCAGTTGTGGATGCCGAGCATGATGCCGTTGGCCAGCGCGATGAGCGCGAGGAAGGCGATGAGCATAGCGGCGACGTTGATGGCGAGCGACAGACCGTCGCCAGTGCCGCGGGCTATGGCGCTGAGGATGTTCTGGTCGCGATTCTCGTCGGCATCGGCCAGGTTGATGTTCTTGCCGCTTACCGGCGTCTCAGTCTCCGGCACCAGCATCTTGGCGATGAGCAAGGTTCCCGGCGCGGTCATGATGACGGCGCCGAGGATGTGCTTCGCTTCCGCGCCGTTCGCGATGTAGGCGGCCATGATGCCGCCGGAGACGTGGGCCATGCCGGCCGTCATCACCGTCATCATCTCCGATTGCGTGAGCTTGGAGAGGAAAGGACGGATAGTGAGCGGCGCCTCGGTCTGCCCCATGAAGATGCTGGCCGCGACGTCCAGCGATTCCGCGCCGCTGACGCCCATCAGGCGGGTCATGAGCCAGGCGGCGCCCTTGATGATGATCTGCATGATGCCCAGGTAATAGAGCACGGCAAAGAATGCTGCCATGAAGATGATGGTGGGCAGCACGCGGAAGGCGAATACAAAGCCCGCGGGAGCGCCCGGATCAGCCAGCGACCCGAAGACGAAGGTGGCGCCGGCCTGCGAGAAGTTGAGCAGCCACTCCACGCCGTGTCCCGCCTTGGTCATGAACTTCTCCCCGTAGGGGAACTTCAGCACCAGGAAGGCGAACAGCACCTGCAGACCGATGCCCCAAGCCACGATGCGGAAGTTCACCGACTTGCGGGCGGTCGAAAACCAATAGGCCAGGCCGAGGATGACCACCAGTCCGAGCAGGCCGATGAAGTTGGGCATTCAGTCCTCCGAGAGAATCAGTCGCCTTCGATGATGCGGTGGATCAAGGGCCGTTTTACCGCCGGGGCCGCAGGCCCGATGCTGTAGGCATCGCGCAGCATCTGCATCGCCTCCGGCAGGCGCGCGTCGGAATTGTAAAGGATGGTGGCGATGGCCTCGCCCTGCTGCACCGGGTCGCCGACCTTCTTGTGCAGGAAGAGGCCGACGGCATGGTCAATGACGTCTTCCTTCTTGCTGCGGCCGCCGCCGAGGATGAGGCTGGCGAGGCCAACGTCCTCACAGCGCACGGAGGTGATGTAGCCCGAAGTCGCCGCCTTGAAGTCCACGGTATGCGTCGCCGCAGGCAGTCGGTTCGGACGGTCCACCACGGAGATGTCACCGCCGCCCTGGCAGCGGGCCATGTCGCGGAACTTGCCCAGCGCTTTGCCGGAGGTAAGCATCTCTTCCGCCAGGCTGCGGCCCGCGTCGATGGTGGCGGTCTTCTCGCCGAGGTAGAACATCCAGGCAGAAAGCTCGATGGAGAGAGAACGCAGGTCTTCCGACATCGGATGGCGGTCGCCGCGGAGGATCTCGATGCACTCGAGGACTTCCGTCGCATTGCCGACGGCGCGGCCGAGTGGCTGATCCATGTCCGTGATGAGCGCGGCGGTGCGCTTGCCCATGCGGACTCCGGTCTCGACCATCAGCTCGGCCAGATAGACGGCATCTTCGAGCTTTTTCATGAAGGCGCCCGAGCCGGTCTTGACGTCGAGGACCAGCGCATCGATGCCTTCCGCGAGCTTCTTGCTCATGACGGAGGCGCAGATGAGGGCGGGGCTCTCGACGGTGCCGGTCACGTCGCGGAGGGCGTACATCTTCTTGTCGGCGGGGACGATCTCAGCGGTCTGGCCGATCATGGCGCAGCCGCATTCCTTCAGGATGCGGCCGAAGTGTTCGGTGGTGACGTTGACGTTGAAGCCGGGGATGGCTTCGAGCTTGTCTAGGGTGCCGCCAGTGTGGCCGAGGCCGCGACCGCTGATCATGGGAACGTAAAGGCCGCCGGCGGCGACGATGGGCGAAAGGATGAGCGAGGTCTTGTCGCCGACGCCGCCGGTGGAATGCTTGTCTACCTTCTTGGCGGGCAGGCTGGCGAAGGAAAGGACCTGGCCGGAGCGCAGCATGACCTCCGTGAGGTCGGCGATCTCCGGCTTGGTCATGCCGCTTTTGACCACGGCCATCAGCCAGGCGGACATCTGGTAGTCCGGGATGTCCCCGCTGGTGAAGCCGTTGACCATGGCGGCGATCTCGTCGCGCGAGTGTTGGCCGCCATCACGCTTCTTGCGTATCAGTTCAACAGGTCGCATTTTTAGACGAAAGAGAGAGATTATCAGGCGCTGAACGGACGGCGCTAGCGGAATCAGCGGCTAGTCAAGGACAAAGCAGTCCGGGAGCAGCTCCTTCATGGAGAGTTCCTTGATGCCATCCGGTCCCTGGTAAAAGACGACCGCGGCGGGGCCGAATTCGGCGATGACCTGACGGCAGGCGCCGCACGGCGAACAGGCGATGTTCTGGTTGTTCGTGACGGCCACGGCGACGATCTTCGGCTTGGGCGCGGACCCTCCGGCGGCGACGGCGGCGAAGATGGCATTGCGCTCGGCACAGATGGTAAGACCGTAGGAGGCGTTCTCCACGTTGCAGCCGGTGAAGACGCGTCCGTCGTCGAGGAGGATGGCGGCGCCGACCTGGAACTTGGAGTACGGGGCGTAGGCTTTGGCCATGACGGCGTGGGCGTCCGCCAGGAGGCGCTGGCGAATCTCGTTGGTGAGCTGGGCCTTGGACATAGGCGGGCAGTATAGCAGCGCGATTCTGGTAGAGTAAGGACGTCCACCCATCTTCGGGGCCCGTAGCTCAGCGGTTAGAGCAGTCGGCTCATAATCGATTGGTCCTAGGTTCGAATCCTAGCGGGCCCACCACACGCGCGTTACATGCAGAAAAGATTTCCACAGGGAGCGGCCCGGCTCAAATCCGGCGCATCCAAATCTCTCGAACGACGAGAAACAGTGCTATTCTGTGCATGTATCCCCCACCTGAGGGCCCCAGTATGTTGTCCAAGTGCGCGAATCCCGAGTGCACGACCCCCTTCCAATATCTGCGTGAAGGAAAGATCTTCAAGGTCGAACGTGAAGGACCGGCCCTGGTAGCGGGCAAGAAGCCCGTGGCCAGCGTAGAGCATTTCTGGCTGTGCGGGCCTTGCTCCGGCAAGGTGACGCTGGTCTATGACGCCAAGGACGGCATCCGGATGGCGCCGAAGACCATGGCGCTGGTGAAGCGCGCGGCCGCGTCGTAATACCCCTACTCGAAAAATCCAGCGTCAGATAGAATCCCGTGGCCATGACCAAACGCGGCCACCGTTCTGCCTCTGCCCCCACCGGACTGGCGAAAGCCTGGCAGCTCTTCCCGCTGCGCACCCACCACCTTTGGTTGAACCTGATGCTGCTGGCGATCCCCGCCGCGGTTGCTTTGCACATCATGCATGCCTCGCCGCTCGTGGTGTTCGCAACGGCGGCGCTGGCCATCATCCCGCTGGCGGGCGTGATGGGCGAGGCGACCGAGTCGCTGGCGCATTACACCGGCCCGACGGCCGGCGGACTGCTCAACGCGACGATGGGCAATGCAGCGGAGCTGATCATCGCCTTCTTCGCGCTGCGGGCGGGACACATCGAGGTGGTTAAGGCGTCGCTGGCGGGCAGCATCATCGGGAACATTCTGCTGGTGTTGGGGCTATCGATCCTGCTCGGCGGATGGGGGCGCGAAAAGCAGGTGTTCTCGCGCACGGCCGCCGGCGTGAACAGCACCATGCTGTTCGTCGCCGTGGTGGCGCTGGTGATGCCCGCGGTGTTCGACCTCGCGGTGTATGGCGACCTGAAGGACCACGGGCCGACCTTGCAGAACCTCAGCCTGTGGACGGCCGGCGTGCTCATGCTGGTCTACATGGGCGGGCTGTTCTTCTCGCTCAAGACGCATAAAGGCCTCTTCATCGCGCAAGAAGGCGAGGAAGAGCTGCACGTGGAGGTGATGTCGAAGAAGCAGTCCATCATCTCCCTGGTGACGGCGACGGTCGCCATCGCCTTCATGAGCGAGATACTGGTGGGCGAGATCGAGGCGGTGACGAAGAGCATCGGCCTGACTGAGCTGTTCGTGGGCGTGATCGTGGTGGCCATCGTGGGCAACGCGGCCGAGCACTCGACCGCCATCCTGATGGCGCGCGAGAACAAGATGGACCTGGCGATGACCATCGCCGTGGGCTCGAGCACGCAGATCGCGCTGTTCGTGGCGCCGCTGCTGGTCTTCCTTTCCATGGTGGTGGGGCATCCGATGACGCTGGTGTTCAACGCGCTGGAGATCGCGGCCATCATCGTCTCGGTGATCATCGTGGAGATGATCTCGTCGGATGGCGAATCCAACTGGTTCGAAGGGCTGATGCTGCTGGCGGTATACGCGCTGCTGGGCGTGGCGTTCTACTTCGTGCCCGGGCCGGCCGCGGGTTAGCGCGAACTGGGCGCGGGCGCCGGTTTCAGGTTGTCATACTGGCCGGTGAGCGCATACCAGCGTACGCGCATCATCTCCCAGAACATGCGGAAGCCGTCCGTGAGCGGATTGATCTTGGAGCGCTCGTCATTGGCCCATTCCACGGGGATCTCCGCCGTCTTCAGCTTGAACTTATCCGCCAGGAAGAGGATCTCCGGGTCGAAGCCCCAGCGCTCGATGCGCTGTGGCGGGAACACAGACTGCGCGGCCTGGCGGGTGAACGCCTTGAATCCGCATTGCGTGTCTTTCTGCTTCAGGCCGAGCACCACTCGCAGCATGATGTTGAAGATGCGGCCGGAGACCTGGCGATAGAACGGCTGACGCTGCGTCTGGGTCTCTTTTTGGAGCCAGCGCGAGCCGATGGCGATGTCGGCGCCGTCCTTCTCGATGGCGTCGAAGAGCTTGCGGGCTTCGTAGATGGGCGAGGAGAGGTCGGCGTCGGTGAGCAGCAGGATGTCGCCGCGGGCCTCCATCATGCCGTGGCGGACCGAATACCCCTTGCCCTTGTTCCCCGGGTTTTCCAGCAGGCGCACGATGGGATGGGCGCGCATATAGCCGCGGATGATGTCGGCGGTGTTGTCGCGCGACCCATCATTGACCACGATGACTTCGGCGGTCCAACCCTGCTGTGCGATGTGGGCCAGGACCTTGTCGAGCGACGCAGTGATGCGCTGGCTCTCGTTATACGCGGGGATAACGATGCTGTACGTAAACTTTTTCTCCATGCCGGGGGTTAGACGCATGCCATTGTACGCTGGTTGTGCCGGGCTTCAGGCGGCCTGGCGCTGGCGCAAAAGGGCGAAGAACTCATCCACGAGGCGGGGGTCCCAGAAGCCGGCGGCGGCCTCGCGGCGCATGGTCTCCTCGCTTTCGGCGTGGCTGAGGGCCCGCTTGTAGGGGCGGGAGGTGGTGAGGGCGTCGTAAACGTCGACCACCTGTAGCACTCGCGCGAGCAAGGGGATGTCCTCGCCTTGGAGGCCGTCGGGATACCCGGAGCCGTCCCAGTGCTCGTGGTGGTGGCGGATGATGGGCAAGACCTGGCGCAGCGACTTCATGGGCGCGCAGATCTGCTCGCCGATGACCGGGTGCTGGCGCATGATCTTCCATTCGTCCGGCGAGAGCGAGCTTCCCTTCTTCAGGATGGCGTCCGGGATGGACACCTTGCCGAGGTCGTGCAGAAAGCCGCCGCGCTTCAGGGCGATGATGCTGTCGTAATCGAGGCCCAGGGCCTTGCCCAGCTCGCTGGCGTAGAAGGAGAGCCGGGCGCAGTGGTCGCCGGTGTAAGGGTCGCGGGCTTCGACGCCGAGCGCCAGCGACACGATGACGCCTTCGGCGTGGTCCAGCTCGTCCGTGAACTCCTTGAGCTTGAGCAGCGAGCGGACGCGGGCGAAGAGTTCTTCGGGGTAGAGGGGCTTGCTGAGGAAATCATCGGCCCCGGCCTCGATGCCGCGCACCCGGTCCTCACGGTCCGTGAGGCCGGTGATCATGATGATGGGGATGAGGCGGCGCGCCGGGTCGCTCTTCAATTCGCGGCACAGCTCGTAGCCGGAGCGCCCGGGCATGATGACGTCGAGCAGAATGAGGTCGGGGCGCTCGGTCTGGATGGCTTCAAGGGCCTCTTCAGCTTCGGAGGCGGTCACGACGCGGTAGCCGCGCGAGGTCAGCAACTCGCGCAACAAGAGAACGGTGTCGATCTTGTCGTCGACAACCAGGATGGTCTGCGCGCGGCGTTGCAAAGGAAATCCCCCAAGGGTTCGGGCCGAAGACACACGGGTCGGGAATGGATCGCCGGCTGTGTGTAGTGCGACGGCGGCGGCTCGTCCGGGGTTGCTCGGCACCGAAAATGGTGCAAATGCCGTTGTCTGTGGAAAAAGAAACGTTTAGGCTGGGCGCATGAAAAGAGCCTGTTTCATTTTGGGACTTGTGCTGGCAGCCACGATGCTGGCGATGGCAGCGGCCAAGCCGAAGGTCGTCAACTTCGGGCGGTGGATGACAGTGAAATGGCTGGTCGGCCTGCAGGAAGAGACCACGCTGGAATTAAAGATCCGCCCGCTGATGGTGAACGGCGAAGTGAAGTTCTTCAGCACCGGCGAGATCCACGACGTCACGCCGCAGGTCTTCGTGGTGCGGGAGGCCCACCGACTCAACGACATGCTGCCGGGTGAGAACACCGCGAAGTGGAAGTGGCAGCCCGGCAACTGGGTGATGGTGAACAAAGCGACGGCGCGCATCACGAAGGTGAACTTGCCGGAGTTCGACTCGTTCTACTCCGAGGCGGTCTGGTTTCGGGACTTCGCCGCCTACTGCGGCGTGGCCGACAATGAAAAGCTCTATGCGATGGTGGTGCAGGTGGGAAGGCGGAAGCCCATCGTGAAGAAGCTGCTGGGCGGAGCGAAGATCGGCGACCTGCCGTATTCCGAGTGCGCCAGGCCCCAATGGATGCGCCAGCCGATGCGGGTGGTCTTCCAGCCGAGCGGCGGGGAGAAGATAAGCTTCAACGTGCGCGGCCAGACGGTGGAGATCGCCTCTGACTCTGGCGACGAAGCGGAAGAACCGCCCAACTAGCCTTTCTGGAAGTCGATGCGGCGGACCTTCACCGGGAGCACCTGATTGAGCTTGGCGACGTAGGTCGCGGCCATGCCCGTGAGTTCGCGGCGCCAACCGTCGTCAGGAACGGTCACGGTAAGGACACCTTCGGCGAATGCCAGGGCGCGGGCATTTTCGGCCACACGCTGCCCGCAGACATACGGCCAGGCCACGAGCGGCGCTTCTTCCGGCGGCAGGCCGGCCAGCAACTGCGCCTTGAGCGCGTCGAGCCCGGCGCTGATAGGATGCATCTGGTCAGGCATTCCGCCACCATGGTAGCAGCATGAAATCACTGGAAGAGTACCTGCGCGACGCCGAGGTCGCCCACGGCCACCTGTGCGCCGGCCAAGTGCTGGGCGTACGCATGGCGATGTACGGGCTAGGCAGGCTGGGCATCGAGGAGCCGCAAGGCAAGGACCGGAAGCGCATCGTGACCTTCGTGGAGATCGACCGCTGCGCGACCGACGCCATCGGCGTGGTCACCGGCTGCCGCCTGGGCAAGCGCGCGCTGAAATTCCGCGACTGGGGGAAAATGGCGGCGACCTTCATAGACCTGCAGTACGGGCGCGCGCTGCGGGTAGCCGCCAAGGACAGCTCAAAGGCGCTCGCCGCCGAGATGCATCCAGAGCTGCCCACCAAGAACCAGCAGCAGATGCAGGCGTATCGGGAAATGAAAGATGAAGACCTGTTCGAGGCGCAGTGGGTGAAGGTGGAGCTGCCACCCGAAGAGATGCCGGGCTACAAAGGCGAGCGCGTGGTGTGCGGGAAGTGCGGCGAAGCCATCCAGTTCCGCCGCGAGGTCAGGCGCGGCGACCAAGTCCTGTGCCGCGCCTGCTCGGGTGAGAGCTACTACACTCCGGCGTAGAGGGGCTTAGCCTTTGCGCTTGCCCTTGCCGGCATCAGCCTTTTCTTTGCCTTTTTCCTTGTTGTCCTTGTTCTCTTTCGCAGCCTTGTCGGACTTGTCCTTGCTCTTTTCCTTGCTGCCCTTGGCCTTATGGGCCTTTTCCTTGTCCTTGTCCTTGTCCTTGCAGCTTTCGGGCTTGGCCTGGCCCGGTGGCACGTCGCATTCACCCCAGCCGGTCTTCTTGCCCTGGTCGTAGCCCTTGGGGTCTTCGGTCGGCTTGCCGGACGCCTTGCCCGCGCCTTGGCCGCCGCCGGTCGTGGTGGTGGTGGATGCCTTGTTGCCCGAACCGCCACCCTTGCCCTTGCCTTGGGCGTAGGCACCCAGGGTCAGCGCCAGGGTCAACGCAGTCACCGTCATGAACTTGAAAACAGACTTCATTGAAGTCCTCCTCGAAAGCGGAAGCTATTCTGCCTTTCGGCAGCCACAATTGGCAAGTTACGGTGGGACGGGCGGCTAACGTACCCCGCCGGCTAGAGCGCGCTTCAGCAGTTCGGAGACCGCGGTCCCCCACTGGTGCCAGTGGCCGGATTTGGCTTCCAGTATCTTGCGGCCTTCACCTGGCGACTTCAGCCCGACGGCCTCTATGTCGGCATCTACCATGACCTTCACCAAGTCAGCGAAGGTAAGCTTCGGCTGCCAGCCAAGCTGCTTCTTGGCCTTGGTGATGTCCGCCATCAGGTAGTCCACTTCCGTGGGGCGGAAATACTTGGGGTCGATCTCGACATGTTTCTTCCAGTCGAGCCCCGCGTACGAGAATGCCGCTTCGACGAACTCACGCACCGAGTGCGACTCGCCGGTGCCGATGACGTAGTCCTCAGGCTTTTCCTGCTGCAAGATGCGCCACATGCATTCGACGTACTCCGGCGCGTAGCCCCAGTCGCGCCGGGCCTCAAGGTTGCCGAGGTAGAGTTTTTCCTGATTGCCGCCGAGGATCTGGGCGATGGCGCGGGTGATCTTGCGGGTGACGAAGGTCTCGCCGCGCCGCGGGCTCTCATGGTTGAAGAGGATGCCGCTACAGGCGTAAAGCTGGTAGGCCTCGCGGTAGTTGGCGGTGATCCAGTGGGCGTAGACCTTGGCCGCGGCGTAAGGACTGCGCGGCTGGAACGGGGTCTTCTCGCTCTGGGGCGCAGGCGCATCGCCGAACATCTCCGACGAGCTGGCCTGATAAAAACGCGCTTTCACGCCGCTGTGGCGGATGCTCTCCAGGAGCCGCACCGTCCCGAGGCCGGTGACGTCTCCAGTGTGCTCCGGGATCTCAAAGCTGACCTTCACATGGCTCTGCGCGGCGAGGTGATAGACCTCTGCCGGGGCAACGTTGTAGATCAGGTGCGCGAGCTGGTCGCCGCTGGAAAGGTCGCCGTAGTGCAGGCGCAGCTTCACGTCCGGATGGTGTGGGTCTTCGTAGATGTGCTCCAACCGGCGCGTGTTGAAGGTGCTGGCACGGCGGATGATGCCGTGGACTTCGTATCCCTTGGAAAGAAGCAGCTCAGCGAGGTAAGAGCCGTCCTGCCCGGTAATGCCGGTGATGAGGGCCTTTTTCATGAGCGGTCCTGCAAGTATGCCACAGCCATGTCAGGAGGCCGCCTGCGCATGCTCTACAGCATGCGCAACCCGCAGAACGGTGGCTTCGTCGAAGTGACGGCCCAGCACCTGGAGGCCGATGGGAAGCTTTTCTTTCGACTGCCCGCAGGGAACGGAGATTCCGGGTATGCCGGCCAGTGACGCGGTGACCGTGTAGATATCGGCGAGGTACATGGCGAGCGGATCGTCGGTCTTTTCGCCGAGCTTGAAGGCCGGCGTGGGCGTGGTGGGCGTGACGATGGCGTCCACCTGGGTGAAGGCGTCGGAAAAGTCCTTGGCGATAAGCGCGCGCACGCGTTGCGCCTTCAAGTAGTAGGCGTCGTAGTACCCGGCCGAAAGGGCATAAGTGCCGAGCATGATGCGGCGCTTGACCTCGGCCCCGAAGCCCTCGTCGCGCGACTTGCGATACATGGCTGAGAGGGTCTTGGAGTCCTTGCTGCGATACCCGTAGCGGACACCGTCAAAGCGCGCCAGGTTGGAGGAAGCCTCGGCGGTGGCGACGACATAGTAAGTCGGGATGGCGTAGCGGGTGTGCGGCAACGAGATGTCCTTGATCTCGCACCCGGCGGCGGCAAGCTTCTGGATGGAGGCTTCCACCGCGGAGCGGACCTCCGCGTCCAGTCCTTCCCCAAAGTATTCCTTGGGAACGCCGATGCGCAGACCCTTCACCGGGCGGCCGATCTCCTGCGGGTAGTCGGGAACGGGAACGGCGGCGGAAGTCGAGTCCATGGGGTCACGACCGGCCATGTACTTTAGGACAATGGCCGCATCCGACACCGACTTGGTGAACGGACCGATCTTGTCCAGCGACGAAGCAAAGGCAATGAGTCCAAAACGGGAAACCCGGCCATACGTCGGCATGAGGCCGACCACCCCGCAGAGGGCGGCGGGCTGCCGGATAGAGCCACCCGTGTCCGTACCGAGCGATGCAACGGCCGTTCCTGCGGCTACAGAGGCCGCAGAGCCGCCCGATGAGCCTCCGGGCACCCTGGACAGGTCCCGGGGATTCCGGACCGGCCCAAAGGCCGAATTCTCGTTGGAAGACCCCATAGCGAACTCGTCGCAGTTGACCTTGCCCAGGACGACGGCGCCGGCCTCCTCCAGCCGGCGGACGGCGGTGCAGTCATAGGGCGGGATGTAGTTTTCCAGGATGCGCGAGCCGGCGGTGGTCCGGATGCCCTGGGTGGAGAGGACGTCCTTCACGGCGATGGGCACGCCGGCAAGCGGCGGCAGGGGCTTGCCCTGGTCGGCTAGAGCATCAATGCGTGCGGCCTGGGCGCGGGCCCGGTCCTGACAGAGGGTGAGGTAGGCCCGGACGTCGCGGTCGTCGGTCTCGATCTTCGAGTAAAAGGCTTCCGCGATGGCGCTGGCGGTGACCTGCCGCTGCTCGATGGCGGTGCGGGTGGAAGCGACGGTCAGAACGTTGAGGTCTTTGGCGTCCATGGGACTAGCGCTCGATCACCTTGGGGACTTTGAAGAAATGCGCGTCCTTGACCGGCGAGTTTGCCAACGCCGCCTCATGGGGCAGCGACGGGCGCGCCGCGGGATCATCGGGCCGGCGGGAATAGGCGAACGGCAGCCCCTCGCCCGGCCCCGAAGCGGATTCCGTGGCCGCCCCGGCCATCACCTGGGCCATCGGCGCGACATTGGTGGTGTCGAGCTCGTTGAGCTGGTCGACAAAGTCGAGGATGGCGTTCAGGTCCTTCACCATTCGCTCACGCTCGTCGGGCGTGAGGTCGAGATTGGCAAGGTCGGAGACGTAGGCGACTTGCTCTTTGGTAACAGCCATATAGGGGCGATCAGTGCGTCAGTATGCTGGCAATCCGCTCGGAAGCCTTTCCATCCCACAAGGGAATCGACTTCACATCTCTCTGCGAGACGTTGCCATTCAATAGTTTATTCAATTCGGCCTCCAGGCGGTCCAGATCCCGGCCTACCAGAGTATTGGTGCCGAGCGTTATTGTGACCGGCCGCTCGGTATTGTCGCGCAGTGTATAGCAAGGGACGCCCAAGAAACTGGTTTCTTCCTGTACACCACCGGAGTCCGTCACTACGGCGGTGGCTTTTCCCTGCCACGCCAGAAACTCGAGATAGGAGAAGGGTGGCAGCAGACGCAATCTCCCCGCCAGGGCCTCCAAGTTCCAGTCGGCAATGCGCTGGCGGGTCCGGGGGTGTAGCGGAAAAATCACCGGTATGCGCTCGGAAACGCGTGCCAGCGTCTCCATCACGTTCGTTAAGAAAACGGGGTCGTCCACATTGGCCGCGCGGTGGAGAGTGACCAGAAGAAAGCTTGGTGGTGCTTCTTGAGCAAAGCTCCGAGCTCTGGGTAACAGGCGGATAAGGGTGTCGATCATGACGTTCCCCACCAGGTGGACCTTCGCAGGGGAAATGCCCTCTCGGGCCAGGTTCTCATTCCCATCCGAGGACGGCGTAAAAAGCAGGTCCGAAAGCTGGTCGGTAACCACTCGATTGATCTCTTCCGGCATGGACCGATCGAAGGAACGCAGGCCGGCTTCGACGTGGGCGAGTCTAACTCCCAGTTTGGCGGCTACCAACGCTGCGGCTACGGTGGAGTTCACGTCACCATAGACAATCACCCAATCTGGCCTCGCCTCTTCGAATAAAGGCCCGAGTCTGGCTATGATCGCGGCGGTCTGCTGGGCGTGGGTGCCGGCCCCCACTTCCAGGTTCACATCCGGCGTGGGGAGGTCGAGCTGGCGAAAGAAGACATCAGACATCGCTTCATCGTAGTGCTGACCGGTGTGGACCAGACTTTGCCGCACCTGATGGTAGGCTCGGAGAGCCTGCCAGACCGGCGCGGCCTTCATGAAATTCGGTCGCGCTCCCACGACATGGAAGATGTTCATTGGCCCGTGCCTAGACTAAAAAACACGGGGGCAAAGGCCCCCGTGGAGGATTAGCGAATCGGTTTTGAATCGATTACTGCAGGCTGACCAGCACCTCAATGACGCCGGTCTTGCCTTTCATCGGCTGCAGGGCCTTGCCGATGACGGCGCCGTTCATCCGCGACCGGTCAGTGCCCTTCATCGCATAGCCTGCGCGCGATGAGGAGACCAGCAAGTCACCGGCCTTGATCTCGCCGTTCTCGTCGGTGACCTTGCAGGGCACGATACCGACGACTGCCAGCGGGATCTCCTGGTCCTGGATACGGGGATCTTCCGGGTGATGCGGTGAAGCCAGGATTCCCGGCTTCGTGGAGTAAATGCCCGCTACCAGCGTCGAATAGGGCTGTGCGACCTTGGTAAAGCGGCGCACGCCGGTGGCGTCGATCGCGATCACGTCGCCCGGGACATACTCGGTCTTATCTTCCCTCACCGCGACGGATTCGGCAAAGTCAGCGCCCGAAGTGTTGAACGCCGAGCCGAAGACCTGGCCGTTTGTAGCAACGCGGAAGACGTTGGCGGCGCCGCCCGCGGTGCTGGTGCGCCCAAGCAGGATGCTGCCGGCCCCGGTGTTGATGAACATTCCGGCGGTGGAGGCAGTGTTGGTCGAATTGAAGACGCGCCCGGAAACTCCGTAGTTCTCGCCGGTCGTGGCGGTGACTTCGCCCATCACGCCCGTGCCGCCCGCAGCGCGCGAAATGCCGGCTACGCCCGCCGCGTCGCCTGACGTGGCCACAGCTTCACCGAATACGCCCGTGCCGGTGGAGCTCTGGGAGCGGCCGAAAACGCCGGCCGCGTCGCCCGTGGTGCTTGTCGCTTCACCCCATACTCCGGTTCCGTCGGGGCTGTTCACCGCCACGCCGTAGACACCCATGTTCTGACCAGTCGTGGAAAGGCTTTCGCCGAGTACTCCACGGCCCTGCACAGCTGAGGAGATCCCCAGAACGCCGGCCGTCACGCCGGTCGCGGAAGTCGCGTCACCGCGGATAGCGGCCGGTGGCGGAGTCCCGACGGTGAATGAGCCGGCGCCGGCGGCGGTGTTGGTCGCCTTAAGCGACTGGGTAGCCACTGAATCCAACACTTCCAAGCGTGACGTGGGAGCCGACGTACCCACACCCATATTCCCCGCATCCGTCAGCATCACGTTCACCAGCGTCGCCGCGTTGTTCAGGAACCGCGTCCCCGCCACCGCCCCCCGGATGTCCAGCTGGCTCACCCCCGTCCCCGCAATG
>Ga0073934_10000437_pt1 | contig 121507 bp, 107 predicted proteins | sample LarsenN4metaG_FD_76834 | JGI IMG/M metagenome (GOLD analysis project Ga0073934, IMG submission 76834) | Hot spring sediment bacterial and archeal communities from British Columbia, Canada, to study Microbial Dark Matter (Phase II) - Larsen... ... | reverse complement strand
GCGAGGCACTTTTCGATCCAGTCGCTGTTGAAGCCGAGCTCGTTGAGCAGCGTCGATCCCGTCCGGCGCAGGTCATGGACGGTGAACGGCTCGAGCGGCAGCCCTTCCTTCTTCGCCTGCTCCACGACGAGATAGGTGACGCGGTTGAACGTGGCCCGCGACATCGGCGCATCGGCATCGTAGCGCGATGGCAGGACGAACCGTGAATTGCCGGCACAGGTCTTGAGGGCGATGAAGATGTCGAGCGCCTGGCGCGAAAGATAGACGTTGTGCGGCTTCGACCGCTTCATGCGCTCCTTCGGGATCGTCCAGACGGCATTCTCGAAATCGATCTCGTCCCACACGGCGTCCTGCAGCTCGCTCTTCCGCACCATCGTCAGCAGGATCAGCTTCAGCCCGAGACGGATCGTCGGCAGCGTTGCGACATTCTCAAGCTGCTTGAGCATGATCCTGATTTCGGTCGGCGACAGCGACCGGTCCCTCGGGGTGAATTGGGCGATCGCCGAGGGGCCGACCTCATCGGCCGGATTGGCGACCTTCTCGCCGTGGAGGATGGCGAAGCCGTAGATCTGCTTGACGATGTCGCGGACGTGGAGCGCCGTCGCCGGCGCGCCGCGGTCGACGATGGCGCCGCAATGTGCCCGCAGGTCGTCCGGCGTGATCTCCGTGAGAAGCCGCTTGCGCCACGCCGGCAGCAGCTCACGCTCGAAGATCGCCCGGCGCATGGACCGCGTGCTGTCGGCCATCGGCGCCATGGTGAGCCATTTCTCACCGAACTCGCCGAAGCTCTTCGCCTCGAGAAGCCGCCGCTTGGCGCGCTGCTTTTCAAAGGCGGGCGAACGCCCCTCCCGGATCATGCGCTTGGCGTCGATGCACAGCTCCCGCGCTCGCGCGAGCGAGATGCCGGCTTTGTCGTACCGGCCCAGCACGACGGTCTCGCGCCGTCCGTTCAGACGGTAGTCCAGGCGGAACGACACCGTTCCCGTCGTGCTCACCAGCACATACATACCGTCACGGTCGGTGACCTTGTACGGTTTCTCCTTTGGTTTCAAGTTCTTAAGCGCCACGTCCGTCAGCATCTCCGCACGCCTCTCGACCCGCAATACCGTCAGCCATCTTTGGGCCGCCTATCCGGTGATAACCAGATATATTTCAATGGCTTATCTCGCCAAAAAATACCGTCAGCGGCCATCTGGATGGTGACGGTAGCGGCGAGAGTCGGGCTTGGCAACGGCATCGTGCACCGTCAGGCGGTCCGTCGGTGCCGATCTTTGCGGGCCGATAGACGCCGAACGTCAATCGACGTTTTTATATCTAGATCAATATGTTAGGAAGAAATTGCGGGATACTGCCGGATACCCTGGGCGGGCCTTGAATCATTCCCACTCGATCGTGCCGGGCGGCTTGCTGGTCACGTCATAGACGACGCGATTGACGCCCTTCACCTCGTTGATGATGCGGGTGGCGACGTGACCGAGAAACTTCATGTCGAAGGGATAGAAATCGGCGGTCATGCCGTCGGTCGAGGTCACCGCGCGCAGGCCGAGCACGTATTCGTAGGTGCGGCCGTCGCCCATCACGCCCACGGTCTTCACCGGCAGGATCACCGCGAAGGCCTGCCAGATGTCGTCATAGAGACCGGCTCTGCGGATTTCCTCGATATAGATCGCGTCGGCCAGCCGCAGGATGTCGAGCTGCGGTTTGGTGATGGCGCCGGGACAGCGGATGGCCAGGCCGGGACCGGGGAACGGATGCCGCCCGACGAACACGTCCGGCAGGCCGAGTTCGCGGCCGAGCGCGCGCACCTCGTCCTTGAACAATTCGCGCAAGGGCTCGACCAGCTTCATGTTCATGCGTTCGGGCAAGCCGCCGACATTGTGGTGCGACTTGATGGTCACCGACGGCCCGCCGGTAAAGGAGACGCTTTCGATCACGTCGGGATAGAGCGTGCCCTGCGCGAGGAAATCGGCGCCGCCGATTTTCTTCGCCTCCTCTTCGAACACGTCGATGAACAATTTCCCGATGATCTTGCGTTTCCGCTCGGGATCGTCGACGCCGGCGAGTTCCTTCAGGAACAGTTCCTCGGCTTCGACATGCACGAGCGGGATGTTGTAATGGCCGCGGAACAAGGCGACGACCTTCTCCGCCTCGCCCAGTCGCAACAGGCCGTGATCAACGAAGACGCAGGTGAGCTGGTCGCCGACCGCTTCGTGGATGAGCACGGCCGCGACCGCCGAATCGACGCCGCCGGACAAGCCGCAGATGACGCGCCCCTTGCCGACCTGGGCGCGGATTTTCTCGATCGCCTCCTCCTTGAAGGCGCGCATGGTCCAGTCGCCGCGGCACGCCGCGATCTTGCGCACGAAATTGCGCAGGAGCGCGGCGCCATGCGGCGTGTGCACAACCTCGAGATGGAATTGCGTCGCGTAGAATTTGCGCTTTTCGTCGGCGATCATCGCGATCGGCGCATTCGGCGAGGTGCCGACCGCACGGAAGCCGTCGGGCAGTTTCGTCACCCGGTCGCCGTGACTCATCCAGACCGGATATTTCTGGCCCTTCTCCCACACGCCCTCGAAGAGCGGGGTGTCCTCGGTGACGGTGACTTCGGCGCGGCCGAATTCGCGGTGATGCCCGCCCTCGACCCGGCCGCCGAGCTGCTGCGCCATCGCCTGCTCGCCGTAGCAGATGCCGAGGATCGGCACGCCGGCCTCGTAGATGGATTGCGGCGCCAGCGGCGCGTCCTTGTCGAGCACGGAGGCGGGGCCGCCGGAAAGGATCACCGCCTTCGGCTTCATCTCCCGGAAGGCCTGCTCGGCCTTCTGGAACGGCACGATCTCGGAATAGACGCCCTCCTCGCGGACCCGGCGGGCGATGAGCTGGGTCACCTGCGAGCCGAAATCGACGATCAGGATCTTGTCGTGGGTGGTGGTCTGGGAGGTTTTGTCGGGGTTCAGCATGGCGGCTTCTAGACCCGGATTCCGGGACTGTCGAGATGAAACGGGCGGTTCTGCGGGTCCATGTAAGGCTGGGTCGACACCCCGTTAGGCTTAATCCGTAAAATCCTCCCGTTTGACGGGCTTTCTGTCGCTATCCACGCAAATCTGCGGTGTTAATGGGGCAGCGACGCCGCATATAGCGGCAGACCCTTTTGAAACAGCACCGAAATGCCCATTGAACCCGATCTCCTGATGATGGCCGCCGAGGAACTGGCGGCCCTGCGCGCCGACCTGTTCCGTGAATCGCCCCTCGATGCCGTGCAGCGGGTGATCCTGCGTTTCGCCTGGGCGCTGAAGCATTATCACCTGGCGCTGCTGCCCTTCGCCGTCGCCTGGATGGGGGACCGCCTGTCGCCGCAGACCGGCCTGCCCGACCCGGAGCAAACCGGCGCCGACAAGGAGATGGCCGGGTTCGTCCACGATCTGTCGGTGCCGACGCTGGTCGAAGCCTACAAGCACGGCCTCTACACATCCGACCATTACGGACCATTGACCTGGAGCTCGCCGGCCGAGCGCTGCGTCCTCTTCTTCGACGAAATCCACATTTCCAAGCGCCTGCGCCGGCTGATGCGGCAGGGCAAATACACGGTCACCTTCGACCGCGCCTTCGAGCAGGTGATCGCCGCCTGCGCCGGCCGCCGCGAGGGCCGCTGGCACATGACCTGGATCACCCCGCGCATCATGCGCGCCTATGCGGCAATGTTCGACGCCGGCTATGTGCATTCGTTTGAAGTCTGGAACGAGGCCGGCAAGCTCGTCGGCGGCGGCTATGGCGTCGCGCTCGGCGGCGTGTTCTTCACCGAATCGCAGTTCTCGCACGAGGACAATACCTCGAAACTCGGCTTCACGATGCTGAACTGGCACCTCGCCAAGTGGGGCTACATCCTCAACGACGGCAAGAAGCCGACGCCGACCATCCTCGACATGGGCTTCCGCAACATTCCGCGCAGCGAATTCCTGCATCATATTGCGGACAGCGCGGCCGCCGGCACGAGCGGACGCTGGCAGCTTGAAGCGGATGCGAAGCAGATCGCCGACTGGCAGCCGCAGCCGAAACTGGCGGCCGCCGAATAGCGCGGTCAGCTCTCCCGCCGCAGCACTGACACGAAGAAGCCATCGGTGTCGGTGCGGCGCGGAGTCATTAGGAGACCTTCATCCGACATCAGCGCCGCCCGCTGGAACAGGAAGGCGCGCTCGCCGAGCGCCTGCGCGACCTCGGACGGCGGAACGACGGCGAATTGCGGATGACGCCCGACGAAGGCGCGCACTTGCGCGCCGTTCTCGTCATCCAGAACCGAACAGGTGACATAGACGATCCGCCCGCCCGGCTTCAGCAAGGAGACGGCGCGGTCGAGCACGGCCACCTGTTCGCGGTTGCGGATCTCCAGCGCACCGGGACGCAGCCGCCATTTCGCATCAGGATTTCGCCGCCACGAGCCGGTGCCTGTGCAAGGCGCATCGATCAGCACCAGATCGGCTGAGCCGTTGAGTTCGGCGAGGACATCGGCATTCGCGCGGGGCGTCAGCACCTGCACATTGCGCACTCCCGCCCGCTCCAGCCGCGCATGAATCGGCGCCAGCCGCCGCTTGTCGTTGTCGGTTGCGAAAATCTGACCCGTGTTTTGCATCATTGCGGCGAGCGCCAGCGTCTTGCCGCCGCCGCCGGCGCACAGATCGATCACCTGTTCTCCGGGCCTGGCCGCGCTGAGCAGGGCGGCAAGCTGCGAGCCCTCGTCCTGGATTTCGACCAACCCTTTCAGAAAGGCGGGATCGGACTGCACCGCCGGATTTTTTGCATCGGGCGAGAGAACGATGCGTGCGCCCCACGGCGACCAGCGTGTCGCGCCGGCATTGTATTCGGAGAGCTGCGGCAACACGTCGTCGCGATCCGCCTTCAGCGTGTTGATGCGCAGATCGAGCGGCGCGCGGCTGGCGAGCGCCGCGCCCTCCTCCGCCCGCTCCTCGCCGAACACGCGCGCGAGATGCGGATCGAGCCAGTCGGGGTAATCGCCCATGACATGCGCCGGCGCGGCGGAGAGATCGGCGGAGGTCAGTCTCGTTCGTTCCGCGTCTGTGAGCGGCGGCGGTGCAAAGCGCGCGCCATCGAACAGCCTTGCGATGGCGTCGGGATCGAGCCTGCGCTCCAGCCGCAGCATGCCCAGCATTACCGCCCGCGGCGTGTCCTCGCCCATGACGAAGGCCGACGAGGCGCGCCGGCGCAGCGCGTCATAGACGAGCCCGGCAATCGCCGCACGGTCGCCCGAGCCGGCAAAGCGATGCGCAATGCCCCAGTCCTTCAGGGCTTCTGGCGCAGGCCGGCGCTTCGAGGCGATGTCGGCCAGAACCTCGATGGCGGCGGCAATGCGCGCGGCTGGGGTCATGCGTCAGGCGACCGCGATGACGCGGGCCATGAATACGGCCCACATGATCAGAAGCACGATTGCACCTATGCCGAACAGCGGGCCGCGCACCTGCACGCGGTTGGAGGTGACATGCACATAGACATGGACGACGCGCAGCAGCACGAAAATCCAGGCGAGTGCGACCTGCAGGAAATCGGCCTGCCGGGTGACCAGCAGCAGGATCATCAGCGCGTAGAACAGCACCGGCAATTCGAGCTGATTGTGGTAGGCATTGCCGACCTGCAACGTGCGCTGCGTCCAGTTCGGCTGGCGCAAAGCGATATCCTTCGGCTTGACGGCGCCCCCGCGCAGATCGGCGGCGCGCAAATATCCGGTCCAGAACAGCAAGACAAAGGTGAGCAACACCTGCACAAAGACGGGCAACAGGATTTCCATGACCGACATGGCTGGCTCCTCGCGATGGGAGCACCGGATTAGTCGTTAATCGAGCGCCACGCAAATCCCTGCTTTGAACGACATGGCTGGCTCGACATACTAAGGGAGAGCTCTCACACCCCCTGCTTCCACCCCAGATGATCTATTTCCTCGCGCTTCTGGCCGGCCTTCTGGGCGCAGCCCTCGGCTCGCTCCTTGGTCTCGCTCTGGGCGAATTTCTGGTGCCAGTCCTGGGCATTTCCGCCTTCGAGGGCGGCGCGGGCTATTTTGTCATCGGCGTTGCGCTGATCGGCGGCCTGACCGGCCTTCTGACGGGCATCGTGCTGACGCTGCGCTTCAAGGGCGGCTATCGCAGTCTTGGCGCCGTTGCCGGACGCCTGACGGTCGTGCTCGGCGTGATCGCGGCGCTTGTTTATGGCGGCATCCAGATTCGCCTTGCAACATCGGAAAACTTCTCCGGCGGCAACATCAATCCGCAACTGCATTTCGAAATCCGCCTGCCCGCCGGCATGGCGGAGCCTTCGCGCAAAGGGGTCGATTTCGAGATGCAGGCCGGCTCGCAGCGCTCGGGCGGCTTCCTGCAGGACGAGTGGATGCGCAAGGACGGCGACCGCGTTGTGCTGAGCGCCTTCGTGCCGCTCTACACGCGCACGTCGCAACGCATTCTGGTGGTGTCGCTGCCCGACCAGCCGAAGCTTCTGTTCAGCATCGGCCTCTCGGCAACCCCGAAGGTGTCGGACCAGTTCGGCGCCTGGCAGCGCGTGAATTTCGTCGACGACAGGAAAGCGGACAGCCAGCCGCGCCGGCCAAGCGAAGCGGAGAATTTCGAGATCCGCTATCACGTGCCGGAGTGGCGACGTTAGCGCGACGGCTCAATCAACGATGAAAAGCTTTGCGCCCAGCTTCGTCGAAGAGCGATGCGGCTCCGCCCCGTCCGCGACCTGATAGCTGCTTCCGGCTGTCAGCGTGAACACGCGGCCGTCGGCCAGTTCGGTCTCGAGCTCGCCGTCAAGGCACAGCAGAATGTGCCCCTTGTCGCACCAATGGTCGGCACGATAACCCGGCGAATATTCGACCATGCGCACACGGACGTCACCGAAATGCTGCGTGCGCCAGATGGCGACGCCGGTTTCACCTTTGTGCTCGGTCGCCGGAATCCTGCTCCAGTCGGTCGTCCCGAACGGAATTGCCGACATCTTCATGCGCCGCCTACACCCGCGTCGGATAATTCGGGCTTTCGCGCGTGATCGTCACGTCGTGCACGTGGCTCTCGCGCAGGCCGGCGCTGGAGATTTTCAGGAACACCGCCTTCTTGTGAAATTCGGCAATACTGGCGGCGCCCACATAGCCCATCGCCGCACGCAGGCCGCCGGCCAGCTGATGCAGCACGGTCGCGGTAGCGCCCTTGTAGGCCACCTGCCCTTCCACGCCTTCCGGCACGAGCTTGAGCGTATCCTTGATGTCCTGCTGGAAATAGCGGTCGGCGGAGCCGCGCGCCATCGCGCCGACCGAGCCCATGCCGCGATAGGTCTTGTAGGAGCGACCCTGATACAGAAACACCTCGCCCGGCGTCTCGTCGGTGCCGGCAAGCAGCGAACCGACCATGGCACAATCGGCCCCCGCGGCCAAAGCTTTCGCAAGGTCCCCGGAATATTTGATGCCGCCGTCGGCGATGACCGGCGTGCCGGTTTTTTGCGCCGCTTCCACCGCATCCATGATGGCGGTGAGCTGCGGCACGCCGACACCGGCGACGATGCGCGTGGTGCAGATCGAGCCCGGCCCGATGCCGACCTTGATCGCGTCCGCGCCGGCATCGACCAGCGCCTTCGCGCCCTCGGCGGTCGCGACATTGCCCGCCACCACCTGCACCTTGTTCGACAGCCGCTTGATGCGGTTGACGGCGTTGAGCACATGCTGCGAATGGCCATGCGCGGTGTCGACGACGACGAGATCGACGCCGGCCGCGATCAGCCGCTCGGTGCGCTCGAAGCCCTTGTCGCCGACGGTGGTCGCCGCGGCGACGCGCAGACGCCCTTGCTCGTCCTTGCAGGCATTGGGATTGGCCACCGCCTTCTCGATATCCTTCACCGTGATCAGGCCGACGCAGCGATAGGCGTCGTCGACCACCAGCAACTTCTCGATGCGATGCTGATGCAGCAGCTTCTTCGCCTCGTCCTGGCCGACGCCGTCGCGCACGGTGACCAGGCGGTCCTTGGTCATCAGCTCGGCGACCGGCTGGCGCGGATCGTTGGCGAAGCGCACGTCGCGGTTGGTCAGAATGCCGACGAGCTTGCCCGCCTTGCCGGCGCCGCCGCCCTCCACCACCGGGATGCCGGAGATGGAATGTTCGCGCATGAGTTCGAGCGCGTCGGCGAGCGTGGCGTTCGGCGCGATGGTGACCGGATTCACCACCATGCCGGATTCGAACTTTTTCACCTGCCGCACCTGCGCCGCCTGCTCGTCCGGCTCCATGTTGCGGTGGATGACGCCGAGTCCGCCGGCCTGCGCCATGGCGATCGCCATCTTGCTCTCGGTCACCGTGTCCATGGCGGAGGCGACGATCGGCAGATTGAGCGCGATATCGCGGGTGATGCGGGAGCGGATATCGACTTCCGAAGGCAGGACGTCGGACAGTCCGGGCTGCAGCAGGACGTCGTCGAAGGTCAGCGCCTCGCGCGGGGCGCCATTTGGCTGACCTAGAGTGGACCGGGGGGATGCGGGATTTGCCATCGCCAACTCTATCTGGGGATTCCCGGCCGCTCAAGCGACGCCTAGAATCGGGGTTGGCGTGGGTGGTTAGCATGGCCCCAGGCCGCGGAAAAGCGCCGACTAGCGGCGTTTTTGCGCCATCCCGTGGATTATTTCGGCGGTTGTGGCGTCGGCCGGAAAGAAAGCTTCCAGAGCCAGTTCGGACAGCGTCACTTCAACCGGATTGCCGAAGACGGTCGTGGTGCTGATGAAGGACAGCACGCCGGCGTCGGTTGCCAGCCGGAACGGAACGGCGACGCCGCCCCAGCCCGTCACCGGGACAGGCGCCGGGCGACGGGGGACCGGATAGCCTTTCAGTTCTTTCAAGAGATCGACCAATACCGGATCGGCGGTCGTCTCCACCTGACGCCGCAGCCGCTCCAGCAAATGTGCACGCCATTCGTCGAGGTTGGCGATGCGCGGGGCGAGCCCGTCCGGATGCAGGCTAAGCCGCAACACATTCACGGGCGGCTTCACCAAGGCGGGCGCAGCCCCTGTCAGCAGCGGCGCCACCGCCCCATTCGCCATCACCATCGTCCAGTGCCGGTCGACGGCCAAAGCCGGAAACGGCTCGTGCCCCTTGAGCACGAGCTCGACCGCCTTGCGCGCTGCCTGCAAAGCCGGATCATCAAGCGCACGCTCGGCGAAAATGGGGGCGAAGCCGGCCGCGGTTAACAGCACATTGCGCTCGCGCAGCGGCACATCAAGATGCTCGGCAAGCCTCAGCACCATCTCGCGCGAAGGCTGTGCGCGGCCGGTTTCGACAAAGGACAGATGGCGCGCGGAAATGTCCGCACTGAGCGCGAGATCGAGCTGGCTGAGATGGCGGCGCTGCCGCCATTCGCGCAGATGGGTCCCGAAATGGATGGCTGTCATGCCGGAAGGCTAGCGCAGGAGACCGCGGGATTTCCATGACCTCGCAGGTAATCGACCTGCGCCGGCGCGGCCACCATGTTCGCCGCAACACGCATTCGCGTGCCCAACCGATGGAGATACACATGACTGCGACCGTTCGGCCCTCTTTCCCCGCACTTCTGCGCCTCGCTCTGTTGGCCGATGCAGCGGCAAGCGCTGCCACCGGACTGCTGTTGGCGCTCGGCGGCGGCTGGCTGCGCGATCTGCTCGGCTTGCCGGAACCGCTGATGCATTATGCCGGGCTGAGCCTGCTGCCGTTCGCGGCGCTGGTCGGCTTTGCCGCCACGCGGCGCGAGCCGTTGCGCCCCGTCATCTGGGCGATCGTCGTCTACAATGCCCTGTGGGCGATCGACAGCCTGGTCCTGCTGGGCGCCGGCATGGTGTCCCCGACCTGGCTCGGGACGGCTTTCGTCATCGTGCAGGCACTGGCGGTCGGCGGGCTTGCCGCTCTGCAATGCACGGGCCTGAAACAGGCGGTCTGAGTTCGATCTGACGCAATACGGAGCCCGCCGGTTCGTCGCCGGCGGGCACTTTTTGTGTGGACCCGTGCTTGTTCCCCCACGACCAAGGGCTAAGCTCTGCCGCGTCGGACTGCCTAAAGCAGGATCGGATCGTGCGCCTTTTACTCTCATTATCCGTATGGGCGATCTGCCTCGGCACCGCCCTGACCGCGCCAGCTTACGCGAACAAGCGCGTCGCCCTGGTAGTTGGCAACAATGCCTATCGCGAGGTGCCCGCGCTCGACAAGGCGCTCGGCGACGCGCGCGCCATCGCCGCGACGCTGCAGGGGCTCGGCTTCGACGTGGTCACCGCCCTGGATACCGACCGCGCCCGCCTGTCGCGGGCGCTGGTGGAGTTCGAGACGCGCCTCTCTCCCGGCGACATGGCGCTGTTCTATTTTGCGGGGCATGGGGTGTCGCTCGACGGCGGCAATTATCTCCTGCCGACCGACGTTCCGAGCGTCACCGAGGCGCAACGCAACCTGCTCAAGTCGGAGGGATTTCTCGCCGACGACATTTCCGAACGCCTGCGCGAGCGGGGCGCGGCGACCACCATCCTCATTCTCGACGCCTGCCGCAACAATCCGTTCAAGACTTCGGGGGGACGCTCGATCGGGCAGACGCGCGGGCTCTCGCGCATGGACACGCGGCAGGGCATGTTCGTGATGTTTTCCGCTGGCGCCGGACAGGAAGCGCTCGACCGCCTCGGACCGAACGATCCACATCCCAATTCGGTGTTCACACGCCTGTTCGTCGATCTGGTGAAACGGCCCGATCTCAGCCTGCTCGATGTCGCCAAGGAATTGCAGATCGAGGTGCCTAAACTCGCCAGCCGCATCGGTCATCATCAATTGCCCGCCTATTACGACCAGATCCCGGGCCGCATATTTCTCGCGCGCGCGGGCGGCGAGCCGCCGCAATCGCGGCCTGTGACGGCACCGGCCGATCTTCCCAAGCCTGCGGTCACGCCGGCGCAGGCCCCTGTCGCGGCCTTGCCGCAACCGACCTATCGTGTCCTGCCGAATGTCTCGCAGGGCATCCACAACATGCGCGCGGGCCCCGGCACCAATTACCCGCTGGTGACGTCCATTCCCGCCGGCGCGACGGGCCTCACGGTCGGCCGCTGCCGGCCCGCGGAGGACCGCAGCAGCCGGCATCCCTGGTGCGAAGTGAAATGGCAGACCTTTTCCGGCTGGGCCTCGAGCTGCTGCATGGTCGACACCCGCACCGGCGCATTCCCGCGCTGAGGCAGATGCGTCAGCGCGCGATCGGACGCAAAACCGGTAGCCACTTTTGCTGTTTGCGCGCCTAGTCGGCTTTCCACCCCGGCGGCGGGCCGTGCCGGCGGATCGCGTCGACGACTTCGCGATGCTTGCGGTCCTCACGCGTCATGTAGACAGAGATCACCGCATGCGCGGACGGCACCGCCCAGAGCAGGGGAAATACAAAGCCGAAGATGAAGCACGGCACGATGAGAACAAGATTGAGGATGGCCGAGAATGGCTGGGCGTTCAGCAAGAGCGCCAGCGGCGGCAGGAACACGGCAAGAATGTAGATCATGGCCGTCGGCCCTTTTTCCAAGCTGCGCGAAGCGCGCGTGGCTGTCATGTAGATAGCACAACAGAAGACGCAAGATTGTCGCTGTCTCCGGCACCCTGCCGGTGCTAAGAGCCGCGGGCTGCAGCCCCGGTTCCGATGCCCCACCACCGCCTTGTCCCTCTGATCGTCGCGGTCGCCCTGTTCATGGAGAACATGGATTCGACCGTGATCGCGACCTCGCTGCCCGCGATCGCCGCCGATCTCGGCACTTCGCCGCTCGCGCTGAAGCTCGCGATGACGTCCTACCTGCTGTCGCTCGCGATCTTCATTCCCGCCAGCGGCTGGACGGCGGACCGCTTCGGCGCGCGCAACGTATTCGCCGTGGCGATTGCCGTGTTCATTCTCGGCTCGATCGGCTGCGCATTTGCCGGCTCGCTGGAAGGCTTTGTGGTTGCGCGCATCGTCCAGGGGATGGGCGGCGCGATGATGACCCCGGTCGGCCGCCTCGTCGTGGTGCGCACCGTCGACAAGCGCGACTTCGTCCATGCCATGGCCTGGCTGACGACACCCGCCCTGCTCGGGCCGGTCGTCGGCCCGCCGCTCGGCGGATTCATCACGACCTACGCGTCCTGGCACTGGATCTTCATCATCAATGTGCCGATCGGCCTTGCCGGGATCTGTCTCGTCGCCCGCTATATCGACCCGGTGCGCGCCGAGCATATCGAACCGTTCGACGGCGTCGGCATGCTGCTGGCCGGCCTTGGCGTGGCGGGCCTGGCGTTCGGCCTGTCGGTTGCGGGGCTCGACCTTCTGCCGTGGTGGCTCGTCGCCGCGCTGATCGGCGGCGGCGCCGTCTGCATGACCGCCTATCTGCTGTACGCTCGTCGCATCAAGGCGCCCGTACTGGATTTTGCGTTGTTCAGAATCCCCACCTTCTACGCCAGCGTCGTCGGCGGCTTCCTGTTCCGCGTCGGCATCGGCGCCCTGCCCTTCCTCCTGCCGCTGATGCTGCAGACCGGATTCGGTCTCAATCCATTCCAGTCAGGGCTGGTCACCTTCGCGGCGGCGGTGGGCGCCATCGGCATGAAGGCATTTGCCGGACCGCTGATCAAGCGTTTCGGCTTCCGCAAGATTCTGGTCAGCAACGCGCTCATCGCTTCGGTCTTTCTGGTCGCCTGCGCCGCCTTCACGCCGGCGACGCCGATGCCCCTGATCGTGATCGTGCTGCTGGTCGGCGGCTTCTTCCGCTCACTGCAATTCACCGCCAGCAACACGCTCGCCTATGCCGATATCGACACCCGCCAGATGAGCCGCGCCACCGCAATGGCGAGCGTCGGCCAGCAATTGTCGCTCGCCACCGGCGTCGCCATCGGCGCCTTCGCGGTGGAGATGACGCTGAACTGGTCCGGCGGCACGGAGATCACCGCATCGGATTTCGCGCCGGCTTTCGTGGTGGTGGCGGTGATTTCGGCTATGTCGGCTGTGATCTTTGCACGCATGCCCGCCGATGCCGGCGCGATCATGTCCGGGCGCACGGCGGGAGCGCCGCAGGACACCTCCGACAACCGGATGGGTTAGCGCGCGGGCGCGAGCGTGAACTGGCCGAGGATCTGATCGTAATAGGCCGGCATCTGCGGATGGTTGATCGTCGCCGCCAGGCGCCGCACTTCCAGTTGGGTATCCTTCGCCACCTGCTGCAGGCTGATGCCGGGCTTGCCGAGCAGCGAGACGAAGGTGCGCGTGAAAACCGAATTCGGATGCGGATCCTTGTCCGACAGGCGGTCGAGCGCGGTCTGGCCGAGCCCGGCGGAGTAGAGCACGAATACGCCTTCGGGCGCGGTCATCTGGCCGAGGCCGCGCGTCGTGCCGACGCCGCGGGTGCCCGGCTTCTTGAACGGGTTGTCGCGGCAGGCGTCGAGCACTAGCAGCGACACCTTGGCGCCGCGCTCCTGCATGCGCTCGATGATGCTGTCGGCGGCGATGCCTTCCCCGGTGACCAGCCCCTCCTCGCCGTCGCGCGCCTGCGGCGTGTCGGACGGCAAAAGATAGTTGATGCCCTTCACCTCGACGCCATGGCCGGCATAGAAGAAAAAGGCAGTGTCGCCGCGGCCGATCTTGCCGGTGAATTCCACGAGCTTCTGATTCATCACTCGCCGCGGCGCATTCTCGATGCGGATCACCTCGAAGCCGAGCCTCTGCAGGGTGTCGCCGACGGCGCGCGCGTCGTTGCCCGCCTTCTGCAGCGAGGGAAGGTGCTCGTACCGATCGTTGCCGATGACCAAAGCCACCCGGCGCGAGCCGTCGTTGGTGAATTGCGGAATGGCCGGAGTGACCGAGGGCGTGACAGCCGGCAGCGGCGCCGGTTGGGCCGGCGGTGGCGTGACCTTCGGTGCCGGCGGCAACGGCAGCGAGGCCTGCGGCGCCGGCGCATTGCGGGTCGCGGACGACGGCAGCGACGCGATCACGGTGTCGTCGGCGGTCGCCTTGCCGTCGTTGCGGATCGGCGTCTCGCAGGCCCAGACGCGGATGATGCAGGCCGATCCGTTCTTCTTGCAGTAGCTCATGGCCAGCGCCTGTGCACGCTCCTTGTTCGGCGCGTAACCCCAGCCATAAACGGTCGAACCTTCCGCCTGGTCGGCGGCGTAGGCGGCGCAGATGTTGCGAAAATAGACGACCGCCTTGCAATCCTTTCCGCATTTGGCGACGGCCGCGTTGCGGGCGGCTTCAGGATTGGCCTGGGCGAACGAAAAACCGTAGGCGTCGCCCTGGTTGGAATCGACCGCCAAGGCGCCGAAGGCGTGTGCGGCCTGCGGCGCCGGCAGCAATGCAAGCACAGCAAAAATGGCGGCAACGGCAATCCGCAGCATGGGCGCGCCCTCCTGCCGGATGGTCGCGGCGGCCATCCGGTCGGTTCAAGATTAACGGGAATTTTCTGTGGGTCTAGCGGTGCGGAAGCCGGTTGCCAGCACGTAAAGTTCGGCCGAATCCGCCCGGCTGGCGGCGGGTTTGACGTGTTTCACGCTCGTAAAACGCCGCTTCAGCAGGGCGAGCAACTCGTTCTCGGTTCCTCCCTGGATGACTTTCGCCAGGAATACGCCCCCTTCCGCGAGCACTTCCGTCGCGAATTCCGCCGCCGCCTCGACCAGCGCAACGATGCGCAGATGGTCGGTCTTGCGGTGGCCGGTGGTGTTCGCCGCCATGTCGGAGAGCACGACATCGGCGAAGCCTCCGAGCTTTTCCTTCAGGATGTCCGGTGCTGAGGGATCGAGGAAATCGAGCTGCATGTAATCGACGCCGGCAACCGGCGCCATTTCGAGGAGATCGATCGCCACCACCCGGCCCTTTCCCTCCGCCGCGCCGACGCGCCTGGCCGCGATCTGGCTCCAGCCGCCGGGCGCGGCGCCGAGATCGACCACGCGCGCGCCGGGCTTGAGGAAGCGGTGCTTGTCGTCGATCTCGATCAGCTTGAAGGCGGCGCGCGAGCGATAGCCTTCGCGCTTGGCGCGCGCGACGTAAGGATCGTTGAGCTGACGTTCCAGCCAAAGTTTCGCGGAAACCGTGCGCCCCTTGCCGGTCTTCACGCGCTGCTTGAGGCGGTCCTTGGCGCGGGTGGTCATTGCATTCTCACATCAGTCGTCCTTCTTAATCCCTCCCTGAGGGGAAGGGTCGACGCGAACATTTGCGAGCGTCGGGGTCACTCTGGTGGCGGGACCCACCGGCGCTGCTCGCGCAACTCGCCACCCTCCCCCTTGCAGGGGGAGGGATAAATCGCGTCTCAATGCGCCCCCCATACCCCGTCCGCGCGCATCATCTGCACCAGCATGCCCTCGCGCAACCCGCGGTCGGCGACGCGCAGGCGCGTACAGGGAAAGGCGCGACGAATCGCTTCCAGAATGGCGCAGCCGGCGAGCACCAGATCGGCGCGCTCGGCGCCGATACAGGCATTGGCGACGCGGTCATCATAGCTCATGGCCAGAAGGCTCTCGATCACGCCGGTGACCTCATCATCGTTCATCCAGCAGCCATCGACACGGCGCCGGTCGTAGCGGCGCAGGCCGAGATGCACGCCGGCAATGGTGGTCACGGTGCCCGAGGTTCCCAGCAAATGGATGGCGCGTGAATCATGCACCCCATTCTGCGCGACGAAGGGACCGAGCTGCGTCGAGACTTCGGCGACCATAGCCTCGAAAATGTCGCGGGTGACGTCGATGCCACCATGCCGTTCCGCCAATGTGACCACCCCGAGCGGCAGCGAGATCCAGCTGCGCAGATCGGGCGGCGGCGGACCGCGCCGGGCATTGGTGCCGCCGGTGAGCTTCACCAGTTCGGAGGAGCCGCCGCCGATATCGAAGAGGATGACGCCGCTGGCCTGCGGATCGATCAGCGGCGTGCAGCCGGTGGCGGCGAGCAGCGCCTCGGTCTCGCGGTCCACGATTTCCAGCTCGATGCCGACGTCCTCGCGCACGCGGGCCAGGAAGTCCTCGCCGTTCTCGGCCAGCCGGCAGGCTTCGGTCGCGATCAGGCGGGCGCGGGTGACGCCGCGGTTGCGCATCTTGTCGCGGCAGACGGCAAGCGCATCGAGCGCCCGCAGGATGGCGGCTTCGCTCAGCCGACGCGAGGCGGTAATCCCCTCGCCCAGGCGGATGATGCGGGAAAAGGCGTCGATGACCCGGAAGCTGTCATGCGTGGCGCGAGCCACCAGCAACCGACAATTGTTGGTGCCAAGATCGAGCGCCGCATAGGTCGGCCCGCAAAGATCCGTCCCCGCAGCATTGTTCGCCTCCCGGCGGCTCTCCGGGTGTGGTGGGGCTGCTTCCCGATCCCGCGGGGATCGCAAATCCTGGGCGCAGGCCGGTGACGCGGGGTCACGCGGCGCGCGGTTACGCACGGGATCGAGGCCGGAAACCCGGGCCTCGTCGTTCATTAATCGCGTCCTGCCGCTGGCCTCATCCGGGCGCGGCGTTGATGCCTAAAGTTCGCGCAGACTCTATCAGGGGGGCCGCGGCTTGCAAGCGACGGGAGGCAGGCATTCGACCGGCTTGCTTGCTGGATGAGGCCCTTAAAGTTAATTCTGAGCCCCAATCTCCAGCCGAAAGCCCGCATGACCATTCAGACCAAGCCTGTCGCCGGCAATCCCACAGATGAAAGCTGGGCCTTCGCCAAATTCGGCATCGGTCAGCCGGTGCCCCGCACCGAGGACCCGATCCTGGTGCAGGGTCAGGGCCGCTATACCGATGACATCAACCTTCCCGGCCAGGTCTATGCCGCCGTGGTCCGCTCCTCCCATGCGCACGGGGTCATCAAAGGCATCGAGACCGAGGCGGCACACGGCATGCCGGGCGTGCTGGGCATCTACACGGCCGCCGACCTGAAGGATTACGGAACGCTGAAATGCGGCGTGCCGTTCAAGAACCGGGACGGCTCGGAGATGAAAAAGCCGCCGCGCCCTGCGCTGGCCGCGGACAAGGTGCGCTTTGTCGGCGACCCGGTTGCGGTCGTGGTGGCGGACACTTTGCTGCAGGCCAAGGATGCCGCCGAAGCGGTGGTCCTCGACATCGATCCCCTGCCCGCGGTGACGCTGGCAAGCGAGGCGGCGCAAGCCGGCGCGCCACAATTGTTCGACGACGTGCCGGACAATGTCTCGCTCGACTACCACTACGGCGACAGCGAGAAGGTCGCCGCCGCCTTCGCGCAGGCCGCGCATGTGACGAAGCTCGCCATGCGCAACACCCGCCTGATCGTTGCGGCAATGGAGCCGCGCTCGGCGATCGGCGAATACGACGCGGCGCGCGGGCACTGGACGCTGCATTCGGCGAGCCAGGGCGTGTTCGGCATGAAGGGGCAACTGGTCGACATCTTCAAGACCACGCCCGACAAGATGCGGGTGCTGACCGGGAATGTCGGCGGCTCCTTCGGGATGAAGGCGACCGTCTATCCGGAATATGTCGCGATCCTGCATGCCGCCCGCATGCTCGGCCGGCCGGTGAAATGGACGGACGATCGCTCCGGCAGTTTCGTCTCCGACCACCATGGCCGCGACCATGAGGTGGTCGGCGAACTCGCCCTCGACAAGGACGGCCATTTTCTCGCCGTGCGGCTGACCAGCTTCGCCAATATGGGCGCGTTCCTGGCGACCGTCGGGCCGCTCGCAGGCACGCTCAATGCCGTGAAGAACACCGCCAGCGTCTACCGGACGCCGCTGATGGAAGTGTCGGCGAAATGCGTGTTCACCAACACCACGCATGTCTCCGCCTATCGCGGCGCCGGACGCCCCGAAGGCAACTATTACATGGAGCGGCTGATCGACACCGCGGCGGCAGAGATGGGGATCGACCGCATCGCGCTGCGCAAGAAGAACCACATCCGCCCCTCGCAAATCCCCTACACCGCCTGCTCGGGCATGAAATATGACAGCGGCGATTTCCCGGCGATCTTCAAGGAGGCGATCGAGGCGGCCGATGTGAAGGGCTTTGCCGCGCGCAAGCGCGAGAGCAGGAAGCGCGGCAAGCTGCGCGGGCTCGGCATCGGCTCCTATCTCGAAGTCACCGCCCCCCCGAACAAGGAAATGGGCGGCATCCGCTTTGAGCAGAACGGCGACGTCACCATCGTCACCGGCACGCTGGATTACGGACAGGGACACGCCGCGGCCTTCGCACAGGTGCTGTCAGAGAAGCTGGGCGTGCCGTTCGGTCGCATCCGACTCCTTCAAGGTGACAGCGACCAGCTTGTCGCCGGCGGCGGCACCGGCGGCTCGCGCTCGATCACCGCGAGCGGCATGGCCATCGTGGAAGCGGCGGCGAAAGTCGTCGAGCGCGGCAAGATCATCGCCTCGCATGTGCTGGAAGCGGCGCCCGCCGATATCGAATTCGAGAAGGGCCGCTTCGTCATCGCCGGCACCGACCGCGCCATCGGCATCATGGAACTTGCCGAGAAAATTCGGGCCGGCCTGAAGCTGCCCGAGAACGATCCACAATCGCTCGATGTGACACACACGACGGAAGGCGTACCCTCCGCCTTCCCGAATGGCTGTCACGTCGCGGAAGTGGAGATCGATCCCGACACCGGCGAGATCGAGATCGTCAAGTATTCCTCGGTCAACGATTTCGGCAACCTGATCAATCCTCTGCTGGTGGAAGGCCAGGTGCATGGCGGGGTGCTGCAGGGCATCGGCCAGGCGCTGATGGAAAACGTCTCCTACGACGAGGACGGGCAGATCCTGTCCGGCTCGTTCATGGATTATGCGATGCCGCGGGCGAAGCACGCGCCGGAGGTCGGCTTTCACAGCCATCCGGTGCCGGCAAAAACCAACCCGCTCGGCACCAAGGGCTGCGGGGAAGCCGGCTGCGCCGGCGCCCTCACCTCGGTGATGAACGCGATCGTCGACGCGCTGTCGGTCTACGGCATCCGGCATATCGACATGCCGGCTTCGCCGGCGCGGGTCTGGGAGGCGATCCAGGCGGCGAAGCGGAACGCGGCCTGACGATGATGGGCCGCCGCCCGCAAGTCCGGACCGCTTGACGTCCCGAAAGCCGCGTCGTATTCAAAAATCCACATCCGTGGTCATTTGAGCCGGCCGGCTTGCCGCCACGTAAAACAAGGCGCTAAAAGGCCGGGGACGCATGTGCCCGGCCCGAGGATTTTCCCCCGGCCGGGATTTTTATTTTGGCCGAAGGAGGCCGCAATGACCGCGTCGCGTCCGAAATATCGCCCGGAGACCCGTCTCGTGCACTCAGGCACGCTGCGCTCGCAATTCGGCGAAACTTCCGAAGCGCTCTTTCTCACCCAGGGCTATGTCTACGACTCGGCGCTGCAGGCGGAGAAGCGCTTTCTCGGCGAAGACCCCGGCTATCAATATTCCCGCTTCTCGAATCCGACGGTTGCCATGTTCGAGCGCCGCATGGCCGAATTCGAGGGCGCAGAAGCCGCGCGCGCGACGGCGACCGGCATGGCCGCCGTCACCCTCGCCCTCATGGGTCAGGTAAAAGCCGGCGATCATGTTGTCTCGTCGAAGGCCCTGTTCGGTTCGTGCCTATATATTGTCGAGGACCTGCTGCCGCGCTTCGGCGTGCAATCGACCTTGGTCGATGGCACCGATCTCGACGCCTGGCGCAAGGCGGTGCGGCCGAACACCAAGACCTTCTTCATGGAGACGCCGGCCAACCCGACGCTGGAGGTGATCGATATCGCGGCCGTAGCCAAGATCGCGCATGATGCCGGCGCGACGCTGACGGTCGATAATGTGTTCTCGACGCCGCTGTGGCAGAGCCCGCTTGCGCTCGGCGCCGATTGCGTCGTCTATTCCGCAACCAAGCATATCGACGGCCAGGGCCGTTGCCTCGGCGGCGTGATCCTCGGTTCGGAAAAATTCATCATGGACAATATCCATGTGCTGCTGCGGCAGACCGGGCCATCGATGTCGCCGTTCAACGCCTGGGTGCTGCTCAAGGGCCTCGAGACGCTGGCGGTGCGCGTACGCAAGCAGACCGACAATGCGGCGGCGGTGTCGGTGGCGCTTGCCGAGCATCCGAAGATCGGGCGTCTGATCTTCTGCGGCCGCCCGGACCATCCGCAGGCGGCGATCATCCGCAAGCAGATGAAGGGCGGCTCCAACATCGTCACCTTCGAGATCAGGGGCGGCAAGGCGGAGACCTTCCGCTTTCTTGACGCGCTGAAGCTGATCAGGATTTCCAACAATCTCGGCGACGCCAAGAGCCTGATCACCCACCCCGCGACCACGACCCATCAGCGGCTCAAGCCGGAGCAGCGGGCCGAACTCGGCATTTCGGACGGCATGGTCCGCCTCTCCTGCGGGCTGGAACACCCGGACGACATCGTGGAGGACCTGCTGGCGGCGCTTGAGAAGGTGTGAGGCGGAACTGGCGCGGAGCGGGTTCAAATCCGCGGCCGCGCCCCCATATCCGGGTTTGAATTTTTGGCCCGACGCGGCTATGCAGTGGCCCGCGACCCCGGGTGGGGAATAGTTCAATGGTAGAACAGCGGACTCTGACTCCGTTAATCTAGGTTCGAATCCTAGTTCCCCAGCCAGCACCCCTAACTTCTTGAAAGCTTTACACTTTCGCGTCGCCGCCGGCGGAATGGCCGTTCGCGACATTCCGCTGCTACAAACCGGTGGCGGAAAGGGTGTTTTGGGGCGGATTGCGACCGTTGTCCTGCGCGGAACCACCTTCCACTTTCGCCGTGCTGGGCCGCTGGACCTTTGTCGAAGGCTCCGGCAACGCAGGTCACCTGCAGCCTCGCCGCCCGCGGGGCCAAGCGGCGGGGCTCGCGTCCCCCGGGCCGTTGATCGGGAGCATCACCGCAAGCGCATGCCCTACCGCGCCAGACGCGGACAATAATGGAGGGCCCGCGCCCTCGGGTCTCCTGAAATGGGCCGCACCAAAACGACGAGGCCGCCTCGCGGCGACCTCGCACGCAGTTCAGATCAAGTCATGTCAGATCTGACGGCCCTTCATCACGGCGTCGACGTCACGCTGCGCCTGAGCCTTGTCGAGGCTGTACTTGGCCGCAATCTGGTTGACGAGTTCTTCGTTGTTCTTGAGGGCGCCAAGTTCCTGTTCGGAAAACTTGCCCCACTTGGAACTGATGTCCTTGAGAAGGATTTTCCTGGCTTCGGCTGAGTTGCCGGCGCTTGTCGGTGCGGTATTCGGAGTTGCGGTGTTCATAGGTGATATCTCCAAAATTTTTTTTACAAATCATCTGAATGATCATCATTCAAACAACGCCTTAATATGGGGATCGCATAACGATAAATACAGGAGCAGGTGATCGTTTTTTCCGGATAAACAGCTCATCGCGAGTTCCCTAACTTCGCCGTCGAAAGTTCCCGTTTCTGATCTACCAAACGGCGGGTCCCGGTTGCGCGCGCCGCGACAAAGTCGCCGATTGTTCCATCAAGACATCGGCGCCAACTGGAGAGCGGCGGAGCGGTATGCCGCCTGGTCACGATGCGATGACTCTTTGGGTTCCAGACAGTCAGCTTCCCATAGCCAAGAATCTTCTGAGCGCGTGCGCAGGTCCGCCGATTTCAGCAGTCGTCTTGAAGCCCGCACATCGCCAGGCGCGCCGGCGAACTAACGGGCACGATCGTCTCGATCTGACTTTCCTGCAGTCGACCGATTGCAGCGCGAACGCATTCCTCGTCGATCGCCCTTTTCGCAAAGCGGATGCCTGTTGACGAAAGCAAGCTTGGGAGCGCCGCCCTCGCCGTCCCAGCGCGCCAGATCGGCAGCGTGTTGGCCCGCGTCCGATTGGGCGGCTTCTGTCGAACCCATCTCATGATGTGGGCGCATGCTCATCTCGCATCACAAAGGCCGGATCGGCGATCTCGTCCCCGCCATCCTTGTGCTTGTGCAGGAAACGGGCGATTTGTCCTCTCAAGGTGGCAACGTCCAGCAGATCACCCACGGAGCCGGCATTGTCGAATAGCTCCCTTTGCAGCTGTCTCGGCAGCGTGTTCCACTGCATGATCAGCGCCGTTCCCAGACACCGCAGCACTTGTTCATCTCGTGCAGCCAAAGCTGCGGAGCCGACACCGTCCTGCGCCGGCGCATGCACCGTCTGGTCACGATGGTCTGCAAGCCACTGCTCATTGTCCGCGAGCATGGTGAAGCTTCGTTCGAGATTTTGAAATTCACGCACCTCGTTCAGACCTTTCGCCGTCTTCGCCAATTCGGCGTATTCGGTCGCTTTCGCGCGATATTGCCTGGGCGTGAACATGGGCCAGCCTTTCTGTAATTGGGGGGCCCTCCCATACCCAACTCTGCGGATGTGCGGCTCACACCGAATATGGGGACGCCGCGGCATTTCTGCGAGAGGCGTCGGCCGGTATGCGGCCTGCGACGCAGCCGGCCAAGTCAGTGGTCAATTCTATACAGACTCACCTTCGGTATGGTGCCTAGCTTAGAAGGCTGGGCGTTCTCGGGGGTGTCTTGCAGACCGATGATCCAGCAGATGCCCGGCGCGGCTTTGGGCCTGCGGGCCCTTGATCCCGGCGCCATGAAGCGGTTGTGAACCACATGCAGTCGATCGGATTGCGCAGTCAGTTTAAGGGTATCGCCGATGCGTGGACGCTCGCGCAGGGCATTGTCGACACGGTTCGCGAGCCGCTACTTGTGCTCGACAACGAGCTGCGCGTGATGGCCGCAAGCCGATCATTCTACTCGGCCTTCAGGGTACGCATCGAAGAGACCCAAGGCAGACTTCTTTACACGCTGGGCGATGGACAATGGGACATCCCGAAGCTCCAGGTGCTTCTGGAAAAAATCATACCCGAGCGCGGTGTGATGGTGGACTACGAAGTTGAGCATGAATTCCCCCACATCGGACGCCGCACAATATGCCTGAACGCCCGCCAGGTGTTCCATGAGGGAGGCGCCGGCACGACCATTCTGCTCGGCATGCAGGATATCACCGAGCGGCGTACCCTGGAGCGTGAGAAGGACGAATTGCTGCGGCAGAAGGATGTGCTGCTCGCGGAGCTGGAGCACCGGATTGCCAACAGCCTGCAAATCATCGCGAGCATCATTCTGCTGAAAGCGCGGACGGTGCAGTCGGAAGAAACGCGTCTTCATCTGCAGGACGCGCACAAGCGGGTCATGTCGATTGCGGCCGTGCAGAAGCAGCTGCACGCATCGGGAATTCTCGGGTCAATCGAAGTTGTGCCCTATCTCTCCCAATTGTGTCAGACCCTTGCGGCCTCGATGATTGGCGACAGCCGGCCCATCTCGCTGAAAGTGGTTGGCGAAGGCAGCGCGACATCTCGTCAGGCCGAAAGCCTCGGCTTGATCGTGACCGAGCTCGTCATGAATGCCCTGAAGCATGCGTTCCCCGACGATAAGGCCGAAGGTCAGATTACGGTCGCGTATGACATGGCGGGAACGAACTGGAAGCTGTCGGTCTCCGACAACGGGATCGGCAAGCCGGAGCGCGGCTTCGCCCCGGGGAAATCCGGGCTCGGCACCGGCATCATCAAGGCGCTGTCGCATCAGCTCGATGCCAAGGTTGAAACATTGGCCAGTTCTGAAGGCACGACCGTGTCGATCACACACGCCACGTTCCCGGCACAGGAAATCCGGAGGGTGGAGGGTTTGCGCTCGTCAGTCGCCAACTCAAACTAGGCATCGCGCGATTCACGGCTACAGGGCTCGCCTTGACGGCCGCTCCGCTCAGCTTCTGATTTCCGGCTTCTCGCGCAGGACGACGTTCAGCAGGGACGGATGGACCTCGATCCGGCCGTTGTAATCGATCAGGCCCAGCCGCCGGAATTTGTTCATGAAAAAGCTGACGCGCGACCGCGTCGTGCCGATAATCTCGGCCAGCGTCGCCTGGCTGATTTTGGCAAGGACCGGCTCGGGCTCGCCGTCCTTGCCGAAATTAGCCAGCAGCAGCAAGGTCCGCGCCAGGCGCTTTTCGCTCGAATTGAACAATTGATCGACCAGATCTTCCTCCACCCGGCTGTTGCGCGCCAAGAGATGCGCAATGAACAGCTCGGCGAAGGCTGGCTCCGCATGAATCACACCGACGATTTCCGCCTTTGTGATGCGCGTGATCTTGCACTCAGTCAGCGCGGTCACGCTTGCCAGACGCCGCACCTGCCCGGCCATGCAGCCTTCGCCGAAGAAATCGCCGGGCCCCAGAACGGCCACCACCGCTTCCTTGCCTTGGGCGGAGACCACCGTGACCTTGGCTTTGCCAGTCTGGATGTCGAATACCGTGTCCGCAGGATCGCCTTGCCGATATATAACTTTGTTTTTCTGGTAATTGGCGATGGTGCGTCCCCCGTTCACCTTCGATAAAAACACCTTGGGATCGAACGGGGATTTTCTCTTCGCACGCTTCATATCGAGCCTTTTCCCCTTTTTCATAATTTAATGGGCGCAGACACCATTTTTCAACGCCGTTTTCGCCGCAGAAGCGTGCCAACGGCCGCTATTCAGCAAAAAAAACGCGGTTTTCCCTCGGCCGGATGGTCCCAGGCCGCAAGCGCTCTGTGCATGCAGCCATCAAGGCGGCCCGCCGCGAGGCACCGCCCGGCGAACGCCAGACAGCCTCTCGCCTATCGGTGCAAGGGGTCGCCAGACGCGCACGACTGCAAATTGGACGCACGGCAAGACAATCGCTGTCCTGAATTGCACACATCGATTTCCGGTCATTGCCAGATCGGCGCACCATACGCGGTGAGCCCGCCCGGCCTGACGGGGTGACGCTCGTTCGCCACCGCCCGTACGCCCCCGGCCTCATCCGACGATTTTTCATCGAATTGATTCACATTGCATCAGGGGGCCAGGCGCCTTCGGCAAAATCCTTTCACCACGTTCATGACCGATGTCGCCGCTCGCGGCCGCGCCTGACGCTGCCACGTGGACATTTTTGTACTCATTTCGCCAAACCGCCTGCCCTGGTCAATTTTGAACAGACGCTATGACCCCCTCCGGTAGTATTTTTTCTCGTTGCACGCGGATTGTCATAGGCCACATGAATGGACGATCTGTCCCACGAGAATCCGACGCCGCTCGCGCGTTCCGAAACGCTCGACGACGAAAACAGGCGCCTGAGAGATCTCGTCGTCACGCTGAGCGCCATCATCCTGAAGAACGCCACCGGTGGATTTGAAGAAGGACGCCTGAGAGCGGGTTTTTCAGCCGGCGGTCCGGATCTCATCCAGTTCGCGGAGCAATGCTTTTCTTTTGCAAGAAGGCCAGGCGTCGGTCGGGAGATCGCGGTCGGACTGGAGAATATCGGACATTCATTGATGGCCAAAGCCGTCGAAGTGGAAAGCGTTCTCCAGCGTGAAAAATGGAACCGGGAGAAGAAACTTCCGGCCACCCCTGCGCGGAGGGCGCCATGACATTCGAACTATAGCAGAAGGCACGGCGCCATGCAGCGAAGACACGATAAGACAAATATCCCGATCGAGCTCCTGCGATCCTTCGTCGCGATTCAGGAACACGGCAGCTTCACCAAGGCGGCTTCCGATCTGCATCTGACGCAACCGGCGATCAGCGCGCAGATGAAGCGCCTGCGTGAGATCGTCGGCGGCGAGATCTTTTCCAAGGATGGACAAGGCGGCCCTCTGACAGAGAAAGGCAAGACCGTCGGAAAGTATGCCAGGCGCATTCTTGCCATGAACGATCAGATCATGTCCCTATCGGGCGCCAAGCAGCGTTCGCGGCGGTTGCGCGTCGGCATTCCGAGCGTCTTTGCCGCGCATATGCTCTCCGACATCATCAAGGCTAGTGCGCAGGCGGATATCCAGCTGTGCTGCGCACCGTCCGGGGATCTGGCCAGGAATCTCGCCAGCGGATACCTCGACCTCGCCATGATCCTTTCAACCGCACCCTTGCAGGGCCGGCCGGTTTTCTCGCGGGAAGAAAAACTCATTTGGATGTCGTCAAGGGAATTGGTGCTGAGCCCGGGCGCACCTGTTCCGATCCTCAGCTGGCCAAGCTCGGCATACGATCAGGCGATCGTTGAATCTCTGGAGGAAGTCGGACAGCATTACGCAATCGTATTTGTCGCTTCCGATCTCGCCGCGCATATTGCCGCGATTCGACTGGGCCTTGGTTACTTCGTTTTTCCGGAGCGTGTTGCACCGTCGGATTTCACCATGCCGAGAAGGCCCTATCTTCCGAAACTCCCCAGCCTGATCACCGGCCTCTATCTGCGCGAAGGCCTGGACGAAAGGAGCGCGTTGCCGCTGGTGAAGTGCTTCGACAAGCTCCTGGCTTCCAATCAAGCGCTTGAGAAAATGATCTAGCCTATCCCACGCTGCGCCTGATGCTGCATGTGCCGGCCGCGAAGGTCCTGGAAAGATCCTGCTTTCTCCCGGTCATCTTCGGCTCAAGGAATTTGTCGGCGCACCTGGCAGCTGTCGAGAGCCGCCATTGTCGCTTCAAATTCTGCCAAGCAGAAGCAAGACGACGATGACGACGAGGACGGCTCCGACAATGCCCACTCCGCCGTGACCGAAGCCGTATCCGTACCCGCCAAATCGACCACTGAACCCACCGAGCAGAAGAATGATAAGGATAATGACGAGAATGGTTCCGAGCGACATGGATCAATTTCCTCAGTTGGAGAGCCCGGCGCGACAACCGCGACAAGGGTGAGACTGCGCTCGTTCGCGAGATTGAGTCTGTGCAGTATTGACCACAATAAGTGCGACCAATGAGCCTGAGCCGCCTGGATGAGGACGGAACGATCGCTCTTGCCGGCGCGTTATCCGGCACAGAGGAGAATGGATATCATGAAAGCATTTCTCATTGCAGCGGCGGTCGTTGTGCTCGCTCTCGCTGCACCTGCCAGCGCACAGGTGTATTTGGGCGCCGGTCCGGGCGGCGTGGGCGTACAGGTCGGCCCCGGTGACGGCTATTACGGAAACCGCCACTACCGAGGCGAAGGCCAGTATGAAGGTGGTTATGCCTATGCCAACGATTGCCGGATGGTCCGGTCACGTGTCGTCACGCAAGACGGCCGCGTGGTTGTCAGAACGCGCCGCATCTGCGGCTAAGTACGCCTGAAGCGACTGAAGAATGGCTCCGGAATTGGGGCCATTTTTGTTTGCCATGACGACTTTGTTTGCCATGGCGACAAAGACAATCGGCGACAGACATCGATGCGACATCGCCCGCCGTTCGCCTTTATCGATCCTCTTGGCCACGGCGCGTCGCATCATCGCGTGTACAATATTGACCACTCTTTTCATCGTGTCTGAGACGCTTGATCGCCGATGTCGTGGAACCCAATGGTTCCACCGGGAGTTGTTGACACGATTGCTATTGATGCAAATCCGACATAACAGGAGACTTCCGATGAAAAGAACAAAGAAGACATTGCTGATGTCAGTGGCGGCCGCCGCGCTGATCGCTGGCATCGGCGTTGCTCCCGCGCAAGCGCCGCCTGGCCAGCAACGCGCGCCGGCGGAAAAAGCGGGGCCGGCCCTGAAGGAAACTACCGGTCAGGTATCGCCTGAAACCAAGGCCCCCGAGGCCGTCAAGCCCGGCCAGAGGCCGAGCGAGCCGAAGGCGGACATCAAGAAGGACAAGGGTGCGCAGGCTCCTGCACCGGCGACCAAGTCCACCACCGGCCAGGCGCCGGACAGCAAGCCCAGGGCCACAACCGGTCAAGCCCCGGCGGAGACGAAGTCTCCCGGCAAGACCAGTTCGGACATGAAAGCCGACACCAAGGCAAAAGCGGACGCGAAGACCGACGCCAAGCCGGAGAAGGCTGGCGATGCCAAGGCCGCGACCACTGGTCAGGGTGCAGCTGGCCCAGCCGCAAGTCTATCGACAGAACAGCGTACGACGATCCGCACCGTCATCAGGCAGCAGAACGTCCAGCCGATGACCAACGTCAACTTCTCGGTCTCGGTAGGGGCCCGCGTGCCGCGCACCGTACGTTTCTATCCGGTGCCGATGGAACTGGTGCAGATCTATCCGCACTGGCGTGGATATGACTATTTCCTCGTCGGCGATCAGATCATCGTCGTCAACCCGCGCACGCATGAGATCGTGGCGGTCCTCGACGCCTGATGCGCCTTTCCACAAACTGCATGATGGGGGCGGCCATACGGGCCGCCCTTTTTATGCGCGGCACCATAAGAACGTCGGAACGAGGACACTGCTCGGCCGCTTCCCGGCACGGATCTGCGACCGGCGCAGCATGCGGGCACATTCGGCGGCGCAGTTATGCATGCAACCGCCAAATTTCGCTGGCCAGGCATCCCACCGCTGGTGGTAAAATTGGGTGCAATCTCAGAAGACGTCACCATGGCAATTTATCGCCTCTTGAAGAACTCCACATTCCCGCCAGAGCTGGCCGAGGAGATGACTCAGGCCTATGAAACGGCTTGCGTTCAACTGGGCCTGACCGAGCGACGTTCCGACCCGCTGACGGAGATTGTCGCCCGCACCATTGTTGAAATGGCCCAAACCGGTGCGCAGGACCGTCACGAACTATGCAGACTGGCGCTTTCGAAGATCAAGGACCTCAAGACAGACGCCTGAACGCCGCTGTTGCTCCAGACTTGCCGCATATCCTCAGTTGACCGCCACTTGCGCCGATCCTCGCGCAGCTTGCCTGGAAGGATGGCCGAATATCTGGGCGAGCACATGCGACTCGATCGGTTTCTGAAAGGCAGGTACGGTTCTAAATCGGCGATCGATGCTTTCCACGCCGTAGCCGGTCACAAAAATGAACGGGACACGTCTTTGCACAAGCGCATCCGCGACAGGATAAACCAGCTTGCCGTTGAGGTTGATGTCCAGAATTGCGCCATCCAGATCGCAGGAGGTCGCAAGCTTGAATGCCTCGTCGGCGCTGCTGCAGGGTCCGACAACGTCATAACCCAATTGCGACAGCGTTTCGCAAAGCGCAAGCGCGATCACACTCTCGTCCTCAACCACCAGGATGCGATTGCCGGCCAGGGAAATGAGCGCCGGAGCCGATTCGACGCGCTGCTCGACAGGGCTGGCAACTCCCCCCTTTCCCGGCGACGGAATTGACAATCGACACGAGAGCCCATTCGGCCGCCAGTCGAGCGCAAGACGGCCGCGCAGCTGTCCCTCGACGCTCGCCCTGAGAACGCGCGATCCGAAACCCTGTGATGACGGCGGCACAACGGGAGGTCCGCCATATTCTTCCCAGTCGAGCTGCAGTTCGTCGCCGCGCACGCACCATTGCAGAGTCAATCGGCCGTCCAGCACCGACAGGGCTCCATATTTCGCGGCATTGGTGGCGAGTTCGTGCAAGGCCAGCGCAAGGGTCTGGGCGGCCGCCGGCTGCAGCATGACCTGCGGCCCTTTCAGTTCCACGCGGCGGGGATCGCCGATCCGGAACGGCGCCAGTTCTTCCTCGATCAGGTTGTTGAGACTGGCGCCCTCCCACCTGGCCTGCGCCAAAACGGTATGAGCCCTGGACAACGCCCTGATGCGGCCTTCCACGGCCGCCACATAGGTCTTCTGATCGGAAGCCTTGGTCAGACGCACGATCGATTGCACAAGCGCAAGCGCATTCTTCGCGCGGTGGTCGACCTCGCGCGCGAGCAGCTCCTGACGTTCCTCCGCCTTCTTCCGCTCGGTGATGTCCAGTGTAACCCCGCAGATCACATCCGGCTCGTCGGCCATCGCACCGGCCGTCGCGCCGAGACACCATCGGACTTCTCCGTTCGGGCGCACGACGCGGAATTCGATCTGGTGACTTTCCCCGCTCGACGCCAGCCGCTGGTTAGCGATCTGCAACCTCGTCCAGTCGTCGGCGTCGATCCGCGCACGGATCGATTCCGACGTCGGCACGAAGGACTCCTGATCCACACCGAATATCCGATACTGACCCTCGTCCCACTGATATTCATCGGTGCTTCTATTCCACTGCCAGGACCCCATGTTACCTGCCGCCAGCGCCAAACTTCGACGCTGTTCGCTTCTCCTCAATTGAAGCGCTGCTTCCTCCAGCTCTGCCGTTCGCTGCACAACGCGCTGCTCGAGATCCCGGTTGAGCAACTCCAGATCACGAGACTTTCTATACAGCTCGCAGAATACCCTTACCTTGGCGCGCAGGACTTCCGGAACCACCGGCACCGGCACATAGTCGACGGCCCCCATCTCGTAGCCGCGCAGGCGATCCATGTCCGACAGATGAATTGCAGAGACGAAGATCATCGCGGTCTTTTGGAAGCGCGGATGTTCGCGAATCATGGCTGCGAGCTGGAAACCGTCCAGATCCGGCATGCAGACGTCCAGCAAAATGACCGCAACCTCCGTCCGAAGCAGGTGCTCCAGCGCCTCCCGCCCCGAGTTTGCGCGAAGAACGTTTTCTCCGATGTCGTTCAGCATCGCTTCATAGGTCAGAAGCTTTCCCGGCTGATCGTCCACGAGGAGGATGTTGACCTTATTGCTGTCAAACATGGCCCAGGCCTCCCCTACCGGTGCAGCCACATGCGCAACGCCGACAGCAATTGCTCGGTATTAACCGGCTTCGCGAGGTAGTCGGACGCGCCCGCCTCCAGGCATTTCTCGCGATCGCCCTTCATGGCCTTCGCGGTCAATGCGATGATTGGCAGGCGCCTGAAAGCCGGCTTCTCACGGATCGCCGCGATGGTCTGATAGCCATCCATGTGCGGCATCATGATGTCCATGAGCACCAGTGCAATTTTCCGATTGGATGTCACGAGGTCGATCGCCTCCAGGCCGGTCGTGGCCGTAAGGACCTTCATCCCCCTCCTTTCGAGCACACTGCTGAGAGCGAAGATGTTACGCGCGTCGTCGTCGACCAGGAGGACCGTCTGTCCGACCAGGTTCTCATCCGAACCGGTGAGACGTTCCAGCATACGGCGTTTCTCAGGAGGAAGTTCGCCGACAACCCGATGCAGGAAGAGTGCGGTCTCGTCCAGAAGACGTTCGGGTGACTCGACGCCCTTCACGACGATGCTTCTTGCCATCGAATGAAGCTGGAGGTCTTCTTCCGGAGTCAATTCCCGTCCGGTGAACACCACAACGGGAACGTCGGACAGCTTGTCGTCGGACTTGATCTCCTCGAGAACCTCGAACCCGGTCATGTCGGGCAGCCGCAAATCCAGCACGACACAGTCGCAAGGCGACTCGCGCAGAGTTGCCAGCGCATCCCGTCCCTTCTCGCACGTTACGATCTCGATATCGTCATGGCCGAGCAGCTCCTGGATGCTCCTCTGCTCGGCCGCGTTATCTTCAACGATCAGCAGACGCTTCCGGCGCTGGCCAGAATACTCCTTGATCCGGCGCAACGCCGCATCCACGCCCTCCGATGTGGCCGGCTTGCTGACGAACGAAAACGCTCCTTTGGACAAGGCATGCTGCCTGTCTTCGTCATGCGTAATGATCTGGATCGGAATGTGACGCGTGAGCGGGTTCTGCTTAAATTGGCTAAGGACGCTCCAGCCCAGCATGTCGGGCAGAAAAATGTCGAGCGACACAGCGGTCGGCTGGAATTGCTTGCCGAGCTCCAGCGCGTCAACGCCCCGCATTGCGACGATGGTTTTGAACCCGTTGTCGCGCGCGAGATCCTGAATGATCCTGGCATAGTGCGGATCGTCCTCTACGATCAGCAGAATCGAATCGCCGGGTTGAATGTCCATACGATCGTCGGGGATTTGCTCGACAATTCGCTCCGTGATGGACGGCGCGAGCGCCATCTGCTGGCTGGCCTGCTGCGCGGGTCCACTCTTGGGAGCCGCAGAGGCGTTTGCCGGACCGACATAATTCTGCGGCAGATACAACGTGAACGTACTTCCTCTGCCCGGCTCGCTGCGCAGTTGAATTTCACCGCCAAGCAGGTTCGACAGTTCGCGGCTGATGGCCAAGCCGAGACCGGTGCCGCCATACTTGCGGCTGGTGCTGGCATCCGCCTGCTGGAAGGCTTCAAAAATGATCTTCTGTTTGTCTGCCGGAATCCCGATACCGGTATCCGTTACCTCGAACGAAATGACGGTGGAGGCAGCACTGAGCACGGGATGATCGACGTTCCAGCCGCCGTCCGCCTGCGACACGGCGAGGCGAACGCCGCCTTCCTGGGTGAATTTGAATGCGTTTGACAGAAGGTTCTTCAGAACCTGCTGCAGCCGCTTGGCATCGGTCGTGATGCTGCGGCCGAGACGCTTGTCGACCTCGATCTCGAACGACAGCTCCCGTGTTTCGGCCTCATGCCGGAATGGCCGTCCCACCGATTCCAGAAGTGCTGTCAACGGCACCTCTTCGGCATCGACGGTTACCGTTCCGGATTCAATCTTCGAAAGATCCAGGATGTCGCTGATCAGATTCAGGAGATCCGTGCCGGCACCATGGATCGTGCGGGCGAATTCGACCTGCTTCGCCGTGAGATTGCCTTCCGGATTGTCACTGAGCTGCTGTCCCAAGATCAGGATGCTGTTCAGCGGCGTACGCAACTCATGCGACATGTTAGCCAGAAATTCGGACTTGTATTTCGACGTCAGAGCCAATTCGCTCGCCTTCTCTTCAAGAGCGCGACGCGCCTGCTCAATTTCCTGGTTCTTTCTTTCCACCTCCACGTTGCGCTCGGCGAGCTGCTGCGCCTTCTGTTCCAGCTGGTCATTTGTCTGCTGCAGCTCTGCCTGCTGGGTCTGAAGCTCGGCAGCGAGCTGCTGCGACTGCTTGAGCAGCCCTTCAGTCTGCATCGTTGCCTCGATCGAATTGAGGACGATGCCGATGCTGGTGGTCAGCTGCTCGAGAAACGTTACCTGGAGTGTCGTGAACGCCGAGATTGACGCCAGTTCGATAACGGCCTTCACCTGGTTCTCGAATAGCACGGGCAGGACGATGACGTTCTGCGGCACGGCCTTGAACAGCGCCGAGCCGATCGGCACGGCGTATGGCGGCATGTCGGTAATCAGGATTCGGCGCTTGTCCGCCGCGCATTGCCCGACAAGCCCCTCCCCGACTTTGAGCGCCGGTGGATGGCCAGCGGCTCCATCGTCCGCATATGCGGACAATAGCCGGAGAGTCCTGTCTCCTTCGCTTTCGAGCTGGTAGATGACGCCCATCTGCGCGTTCACCAGCGGCGTCAACTCGGATAACAACAGACGGCCCACCGTGCTGAGATCACGCTGCCCTTGCAGCATGTTGGTGAACTTCGCGAGATTGGTCTTGAGCCAGTCCTGTTCCGTGTTGCGGTCGGTCGTCAGGCGCAAATTGTCGATCATCGTATTGATGTTGTCTTTCAGCTCCGCAACCTCGCCTCTCGCGTCGACCTGGATCGAGCGTGTCAGGTCGCCCTTTGTGACGGCTGTCGCCACCTCCGCAATTGCGCGGACCTGGTTGGTCAGATTCGCGGCCAGCAGATTGACGTTGCCTGTGAGATCCTTCCATGTCCCCGCCGCACCGGGCACGTTGGCCTGTCCGCCGAGACGGCCTTCAACGCCGACTTCGCGTGCGACGGTGGTGACCTGATCGGCAAAGGTTGCCAGCGTGTCCGTCATGTTGTTGATGGTTTCGGCGAGTGCGGCGACCTCGCCCTTCGATTTCACGGTCAGATTCTGTTTCAGGTCGCCGTTCGCGACGGCCGTGACCACCTTGACGATGCCGCGTACCTGCTCAGTGAGATTGGCTGCCATGACGTTCACGGTGTCGGTCAGGTCCTTCCATGTCCCTGCAACACCGGGAACCTGCGCCTGACCGCCGAGCTTGCCTTCGGTGCCGACTTCGCGGGCGACGCGCGTCACTTCCGAAGCGAAGGCATTGAGCTGATCGACCATGGTATTGATCGTATTCTTGAGCTCGAGAATTTCGCCCTTCACGTCCACGGTGATCTTGCGCGACAGGTCGCCGCGCGCAACGGCCGTCGTCACCTCGGCGATGTTGCGTACCTGGGTGGTCAGGTTGCCAGCCAGCAGATTCACGTTGTCGGTGAGGTCCTTCCACGTCCCAGCGACGCCCGGCACCACAGCCTGACCGCCCAGCCGGCCGTCGGTGCCGACTTCGCGCGCCACGCGGATCACCTCGCCTGCGAAGGAGCGAAGCTGCTCGACCATCGTATTCAGCGTTTCCTTGAGCAGAAGGATCTCTCCGCGCACGTCCACGGTAATCTTCTTCGACAGGTCGCCATTAGCGATCGCCGTCGCGACTTCGGCGATGTTTCTGACCTGGTCGGTCAGGTTGCTCGCCATGAAGTTCACGTTGTCAGTAAGGTCCTTCCAGGTGCCGGCGACGCCCGGAACCTGCGCCTGACCGCCGAGCTTGCCTTCCGTACCCACCTCGCGCGCGACACGGGTCACCTCGCCGGCAAATGCGTTGAGCTGGTCCACCATGGTGTTGATGGTGTTCTTCAGCTCGATAATTTCGCCCTTCACGTCCACGGTGATCTTGCGCGACAGGTCGCCGCGCGCAACGGCCGTCGTCACCTCGGCGATGTTGCGCACCTGCGCGGTGAGATTGCCCGCCATCGAGTTGACGCCGTCGGTCAGGTCTTTCCAGGTTCCAGCGACGCCCGGCACATTGGCCTGACCACCCAGTCTGCCCTCGGTGCCCACCTCCCGCGCGACGCGGGTCACTTCCCCCGCAAAGGCATTGAGCTGGTCCACCATCGTATTGATGGTTTCCTTGAGCTGCAGGATTTCACCACTGACATTGACGGTAATCTTCTTGGAGAGATCGCCGCCGGCAATCGCCGTTGCCACATCGGCGATGTTTCTGACCTGGTCGGTCAGGTTGCTCGCCATGAAATTCACGTTGTCAGTAAGGTCCTTCCAGGTGCCGGCGACGCCAGGAACCTGCGCTTGACCGCCGAGCTTGCCTTCCGTACCCACTTCACGCGCCACGCGAGTGACTTCGGAGGCGAAGGCATTCAGCTGATCCACCATGGTGTTGATGGTGTCTTTCAGCTCGAGAATTTCACCTCGCACATCCACCGTGATTTTTCGCGACAGGTCGCCGCGCGCAACGGCCGTCGTCACCTGAGCGATGTTGCGGACCTGTGCCGTCAGGTTGCCGCACATCGCATTGACGGAGTCGGTCAGATCTTTCCAGGTTCCGGCGACGCCCGGCACGATGGCCTGGCCGCCAAGCTTGCCGTCGGTGCCGACCTCGCGCGCGACGCGGGTCACCTCGGATGCGAAGGACCTGAGCTGGTCCACCATGGTGTTGATGGCTTCCTTCAGTTGAAGGATTTCACCACGGACGTCGACGGTGATCTTCTTCGACAGGTCACCATTGGCCACGGCGATCGTGACTTCGGCCAGATTGCGCACCTGCCCGGTCAGGTTCGAGGCCATGGAATTCACGCTTTCGGTCAGGTCCTTCCAGACGCCCATCACGCCGGGAACCTGCGCCTGGCCGCCGAGTTTGCCCTCGGTGCCAACCTCGCGCGCGACGCGGGTCACTTCCGACGTGAACACGCCGAGCTGATTGATCATGGTGTTGACGATGGTCGCGGACCGCAGGAATTCGCCCTTCAGCTCGCGACCGTCCACATCCAGCCGGACCTTTTCGAGAAGGTCGCCCTGGGCCACGGCACCGATGACGCGGGTGACTTCCGCCGTGGGCCAGACCAGATCGTCGATAAGGGTGTTGACGGAGGTTTCCATCTCCTGCCAGGCGCCGCCTGCACCGCCGAACTTCACACGGAATTTCGTTTTTCCGTCCCGGCCGACGACCTGCCCCGTCCGTTCAAGCTGCTTCGCCATCTGCTCGTTCGTGGCGACGATGTCGTTGAAAGTGTCGGCAATCTTGCCTTCAATTCCGGGCAGATCTGCGGGCAGCCGGACGGAAAAGTCGCCCCGCCTTACAGCCTGCAAGGCCCGCAACAATTCACCGCAATCGAATGGGAGTTGGGAGTTGCCAGGCATGGCCATTTCTAGACTGGTCATAGGAAGCTCCCGCGGCAAAACATCCGTCTGCCGGCCACAAGCTGCATTTTGCTGATTTTTCCGAGTTTTAGCTGCGCCCTAAAGGACCCAGTCCGGAGCCAGGACCTCCACAGAGTTCCCCAGCGCCACGTCTTGCGAACCATGCCCCATCCCCCATGATGCCGAATCCTTGGAACCACCGGCTTGGCCGTCGATTGGAACGCATGTCGACGCGGCGGGTTCCCGGGAGCCGCAAATATTCCGTTGCGGCAAATGGTGGTCTTGAGGCCCGCGGCGTCTGCCCGCCATTTTGCGCGCCGGCGGACGTATGAGACGGGCCGGTGGCGGACGAAAAGCTCCTTTCTTTCATACAGCAGACATTGAAATCGGTGTGGGCGCTGGAATTGCTTTTGCTGCTGCGAAACAATCCCGGAAAGACCTGGACCGGTGAAAGCCTCGTCCGCGAGCTGCGCGGCAGCGACAACATCGTAAAGACCGCGCTCGCCGAACTGAAATCGGCTCATCTGGTCAAGGAACCCGGGCCCAATCATTATCTCTTTGCGCCGGCAACAGCAGAACTGAACGCCATGGTCGACATGGTGAGCCAAGCTTATACGGATAGGCCTATCGCCGTGATCAAGGCGATAACCGGAGCCCCCAATGAGAAGCTTCGCGTCTTCTCGGACGCATTCAAGGTGAGAGGACGATGACCTCAGCGGCCCCCGTCGTATACATCCTGTGCCTGGTGACTAGCGCCGTCTGCAGCCTCCTGCTGATCCGGCACTATTTGCGGCGAAAGACGCCTCTCCTCTTATGGAGCGCAGCCTGCTTCGTCTTACTGACGGTGAACAATCTGCTCCTCGTCGCCGACATTTTTCTGCTTCCGGCGTTTGATCTCGCACCGTACCGGGCTGCCGCATCACTGGGCGCGGTGTCGACGCTGCTTTACGGTTTCATTTGGGAGCTAGATTAACGGGTCATGCATCCATTTCTCGCGGGTCTCATCACGATGGGATTTGCCGTTGCCGGGCTGTATTTCTGGCGTTTTGCGTGGCGTACGCGCGATAGCCTGTTTGCAGCTTTCGCAATAGCGTTCTGGCTTTTTGCGTTGAACCAGGCGCTTTCTTCATTGCTTGAACTGCAGCGGGAAGAGCAAAGCTGGATCTACTTGCTGAGACTGGCCGGCTTCGCTTTGATCATAGCGGCGATTGCGAAGAAGAATATTCGCGACGACGCAATATAGACGCACCCTAACCGCTGGTCGCCCGCTGGAGCAACGCCAGCAATCCCCGGAGCAATTCGATGGGTCGGGGCGGACAGCCCTTGATGCTCAGGTCCACGGGCAGCACCGACCGAACCGAATCCATGGTCGCATAGGACTCGGCAAAGACCCCGCAACCACAGGCGCAATCGCCCACCGCCACCACCCATTTCGGGTCCGGCGTCGCCGCATACGTGCGCTCCAGCGCCACCTTCATGTTCCTGGCAACCGGCCCGGTCACCAGCAACACGTCGGCATGGCGCGGCGAGGCCGCAAACCTGATCCCGAAGCGCTCGACGTCATAGACCGCGTTGTTGAGCGCATGAATCTCAAGCTCGCAACCATTGCAGGAGCCGGCGTCGACCTCGCGAATGACGATCGAGCGGCCGAACAGCCTGCGCGCCCGCGCTTCCAGCGCGGCGCCGACCTCGGCGAGCGCCGCGTCTTCCGGCGACGGCGCCCCGGTGGTGACCGGACGGGCAAACAGCGACCGCAGCAGCAGCGTACGCATCAGAGATCGTGCCCCGCATAGGAACAGTTGAACGATTTGTTGCACAGCGGAAAGTCGGCCACGATGTTGCCTTCGATAGCGGCCTCCAGCAGCGGCCATTGGAATATTGAAGCATCGCGCACATGCGCGCGCCGAATGCGACCGTCGGCAATGCGCAGCCAAAGCAGCAGATCGCCACGAAACGCTTCAATCATCGCACAGCCTTCGCGAGGCTCGTGCATGGCGGGCAAAGCGGCCTGTATCGCTCCCTCGGGCAGCGCGGTAAGCCACTCCTTCAGCAGCGTCATGCTCGCTTCCACCTCGCGAATGCGCACCCAAATTCTCGCATCGACATCGCCGCGCTCGAAGACCGGCACGTCGAAGCTTGTCCCGGCATAGGGCGGATAGCCGATATCGCGCCGCGCATCGAAATTGCGGCCGGAGGCGCGCCCGACATGGCCGCCTGTCGCCCAGCGGTCGACAAGCTCGCGGCCCACGATCCCGGTGGTACAGGTGCGATCCTGCAAGGATGGCGTCTCATCGTAAAGCTTGACGATCTCGGCAAAACGAGGCGCCACATCCTCAAGCGCAGCAACAATATCGGCGGCGCCTTCGGCCGAGACATCGACAGCGACCCCGCCCGGCACGATGCGGTCCATCATCAGGCGATGACCGAAGGCGCGATCGCACGCCGCGAGCACACGTTCGCGGAAAATGCCGCAATGGGCGTGCGCCAACGCGAAAGCGGCATCGTTGCAGATAGCGCCAATGTCCCCAAGATGATTGGCGATGCGCTCCAGCTCGGCCATCACCCCGCGCAGGATTTGCGCGCGGGGCGGCACCTCGGCGCCGAGCCCAGCTTCAACCGCACACGCGAAGGCAAAACTGTAGGCGACGGTCGAATCGCCGGAAATGCGGGCGACGATGCGCGCCGCGCGCTCGACGTCGCAATTCGCCAACAGGCCGTCGATGCCCCTGTGCACGTAACCCAGCCGCTCTTCCAGGCGGGCCACCGTCTCCCCGTTCGCGGTGAAACGGAAATGGCCGGGCTCGATGATGCCCGCATGCACCGGGCCGACCGGAATCTGATGCAGCCCCGGCCCTTTGACGGGCAAGAACGCATAATCCGCGGGATCGCGGAAAGGCGCCGGTGCACACACGCCCAGCGGAGCCTGCAATTCCCAGGCGCCATGATCGAGCCACGGCCGGTGATCCGGGCATCCCTTCGCAACAATCCCGTAGAGATCGTGGATCGTCCGCTCCAGCCGGATCGCCGGTGGGTGGAATTGGCCGATCGATGGAAATGAGCCGTCAGGGGTCGCGAGCGACACGACACATACACCGGACGCAGGCGCGCGCAGCGCAAGATGCACCGCGCCCGGCTCGCACCACAGCGCGAGCAGATCGGCGCCGCCCGCCTTCAGGACATGACCGATTTGCGTCCATCCGGCCGTATCGACTTCAAACCGGGGCCAGGGCGCCAGAATGTCAAGCCTTTTTGCGGACGCCAGCACTTCGGTGAGCACATCGTCGGCCATCGCCCTCACCCCAATTGCGTCGCGACAGCGCGAAACCAGCGCACGACCGGCTCCGGCAGCCAGAGGCCGGCGACCAGAACCAAAGCTAGGTGAATGAAGAGCGGCAGATAGGACGCTTTCACCCCCCCGGTCGGACCGCTGGGCTCACCGAACAGGACGTCCTGCATGCGCAGCACCAGCGCGCCGAAGGCGACAACGAGCCCGAACACCAGCGCCAGCGCCAGCAACGGCTGGCGCGCGAAGCTCGTCGACACCAGCATGAATTCGCTCAGAAACATGCCGAAGGGCGGCATCCCCGCGATGGCGATCACGCCCAGGGCGAGCCCGACCGCCAGCACCGGATGCGTCACCGACAAGCCGCGGATATGCGCGATGCGCTGCGTGCCCTTCACCTGCGCGATATGGCCGACAGCAAAGAAGATCGCCGACTTGATCAGCGAATGCATCGTCATGTGCAGCAGGCCGGCGAAATTCGCCAACGGCCCGCCCATGCCGAATGCGAAGGTCATGATGCCCATATGCTCGATCGACGAATATGCGAACAGCCGTTTGATGTCGCGGCGGCGATAAAGCATGAAGGCAGCAAAGATCAAGCTGATCAGGCCGAGCCAGATCATGATCAGGCCGACATCGAGCGTCTCGCCATTTGCCGCGAGCACCATCTTGAAACGCAGCAGCGCATAAAGCGCGACGTTGAGCAGCAGGCCGGAGAGCACGGCCGAAATCGGCGTCGGTCCTTCCGCATGCGCATCCGGCAGCCAGGCGTGAAACGGCGCGATCCCCACTTTGGTGCCATAACCAACGAGCAGGAACACGAAGGCGAGCGACAACAGCTTGGCGTCAAAGCCGGCCCCGTTCTTGACAAGCGTATCCCAGGCCATCGCCGGCAGCCCCTCCCCGACCACCGGCTGCGCCACGAGATAGACCAGGATGGTTCCAAAAAAAGCGAGCGCGATGCCCACCGATCCGAGAATGAAATACTTCCACGCCGCCTCGACCGCTTCCGGCGTGCGATAAATGCCGACCATCATCACGGTGGACAGCGTCGCGACCTCCACGCCGACCCACAATAGTCCGACATTGTTGACGACAAGCGCCAGATTCATCGCCCCCATCATCGCCTGATAGAGCGCATGATAGAACCGCAAAAAGACCGGCGTAAGCTTTCCGGTCTCCAGCTCGTGGCCGATATAGGTCGCGCTGAAGATGCTGGTGGTGAAACCGATGAACGTCGTCAGGATGACCAGATAAATGTTGAAGTCGTCGATGATGAAGATGTCAGTCCGCACGCGATCGGCGAACAGAAGCGCGGCGCCGGCGACGAATGTCACCCCCGAAGCGATCACATTGATGGCCGCGCCGAGCCGGTAATTGCCGATGAATACCAGCACCACCATCGCTGTTGCCGGAACCCATAGGATGATCTCGACCGGATGCATCACGAGATGTGCCTTCTCTCATGGCGCAAACGATCGAGCGCACTCAGATCGACCGTGTCGAAGCGCTCGCGGATACGGAACACAAACACGCCGAATACCGAAAACGCGATCAGAATCGAGAATGCTACCGAGATCTCCACCACCAGGGGCATGCCCTTGGCGCCGGTGGCGGCAAGGATGAGGCCGTTTTCGAGCGACATGAATCCGACGATCTGCGTCACCGCATTGCGCCGCGTGATCATCATCAGCAAACCAAGCAGGATCACGGCGAGCGCGAAGGCAAGATCCTCGCGCGCCAGCGGGCTCACGCCGACCTGCACCGGCATCACCAGCAGAATCGACAGCGCGATCAGCCCCAACCCCGTCAGCATGGTCGGTCCGGCGCCAATCACCTGCTCGATCTCGCGGTGGATGCCGAGGCGATGCACGATCCGGTTGAGCGCGGTCGGGATGATGAAGCCCTTGGCTATCAATGCAATCGCCGCAGTCAGCACCAGATGCGTCGCTTCCTGCACATAGGCCTGCCAGGCAACCGCGAGCGACAACACGATCGCCTGCGCAGCGAAGACGTTAAGGGTCGCCAGGATCCGGTCCTGGTAGAGCAGCAGCAGGCTGAGCACCAGCATGCCGCCGGCGAGAAAATGCGCCACGTCGAATTGCAGCGAGGACATCAGAATCCCTGCGAAACGAACAAGAGGAACACGGCGAGCGCCGCAGTAGCAAATGCGCTGCCCAGGAAGATCGGGTAGCGGAACACGCGCATCTTCGCGACGGCAGTCTCGCCGATCGGCAGAAGAACGGCGAGGATTGCGACCTTCGCCGCATAACTCGCAACGCCCAGCGCCATCGCAGCCAGCGATTTGTCGGCCGTCGCCATGCCGAACGGAAAGAACAGACATACGAGAAGCGAGAAATAGAGCGTCAGCTTGAGCGCGGCGGCAGCCTCGATCATCGCCAGATGGCGGCCGGAATATTCCAGTACCATGGCTTCATGCACCATGGTCAATTCCAGATGCGTGGCAGGATTATCGATGGGAATGCGCGCATTCTCTGCAACCGCGATGAAAACAAAGGCGAACAACGCGAGACCCAGCGAGACACGCAACCCCACCGACCCGTGGATCATATGGTCGGCGATGGCTGACAATTGGGTCGTTCCGGCGATCAACGCCACCGCAAACACCACAAGCAGCATGGCCGGTTCAGCGAGCGAGGCGATCAGCATTTCGCGCGAGGATCCTATTCCGCCAAATGCAGTGCCGACATCCATGCCGGCGAGCGCGAGCGCGAACCGGCCTGTGGCCAGGAGCGCAACGATGGCGATGATGTCGGCGGACCAGGAAAAGATGAGGCCGGTCGAGTAAGTCGGGATCAGCGCGGCCGCCACCCATGTCGTGGCAAAGAGCAGATAAGGCGCCACCCGGTACATCCAGGAGGCGTTATGTGCGAGCACCGCCTCCTTGTGCATCAGCTTCCAGAGATCGCGGTAAGGCTGCAAGACCGGCGGCCCGAGCCGCCGCAACAGGCGTGCCTTCACCTTGCGGGTGAGCCCGAGCATCAGGGGTGCGATCACCAGCACCAGAAACATCTGCAGGCCTTGTGCCGCAACCTCGAACATCATCGCCATGCCGCCACCACGATCAGCAGCAGAATCAAGGCTACAAAGACGAGCGTCAGGTAGCGGCGAATGGTCAGGAATTGCAGACGGTTGAACTTATTCGAGAGATCCAGAACGGCCCGCCCGGCGGGCCCATAGGCGAACCGCCAGGCGGGATCGAAAATCTTCACATGGAAGTGCCCCGCGCGCATGGCGCCCGGACGCGGCATGTCGACCCGTTCACGCACATCGAAAACCGTCGTGCCGAAGACCCTGCGGATCGGCATAGAGAAGCTCGAGCCGGAATATTGCGTGACAAGGGACGGGTCGGGGTAGCCGCAATCCCAGATCGCGCTGCGGCGCGTTGCACGCGTCGCAAAACGGTGGATCACCATCGCGGTGAGCACGCCCGAGCATATCAGGAACACCAGAATGATGATGCCGTTGTAGGAACTGCGACTGGCTGCGATAGGTATGATCGAAAGCCAGCCTATGGTGGTCTGCGTCGGCATGCGACCGCCGACCAGACCGCCGACGACGGGCGCGAGCAGATCGATCAGCACGCCCGGCAAAATTCCGGCCAGGAGACACATCGCCGCTAGAATGAACATCGCGGCGAGCGAAAAACGATCGGTTTCATGCGCATTCTGCGCAGCCGGCGTCCGCGCCCGTCCGAGGAAGGTGACGCCGAACGCCTTGACGAAACAGGCGGCCGCCAGCGCGGCGGCCAGCGCCAGCAGCGCCCCGACCGTCGGCACCATGAATTTCAGCGCCAATTGCGGAAGCTGCGGACTGACCAGAATGGCCTGGAAGGTCAGCCATTCGGAAACAAATCCGTTCAGTGGCGGCAGCGCCGAGATCGCCGCGCAGCCCGTGAGGAACGCAAAAGCCGTTTGCGGCATGCGGTGAACAAGACCGCCAAGCCGTTCCATGTCGCGCTCACCGGTGGCATGCAGAACCGCGCCGGCACCGAAGAAAAGCAGGCTCTTGAACAATGAATGGTTGAGGACATGCAGCAGGGCCGCAGACATTGCCAACGCCGCCGGCACCGGCATGTCGTTGGCGCGAAAGGCGATGGTCAATCCGAGGCCGATGAAAATGATGCCGACATTCTCAACCGTGCTGTAGGCCAGGAGGCGTTTAATGTCCTGTTGCATCAACGCATAGAGCACCCCCAGCACCGCTGTAGCGGCGCCGATTGCAAGGATGATCAGGCTGGTCCACCAGACCGCCTCGTCGATCAGATCGAACGCGATGCGGATGAACCCATAGATCGCCACCTTGGTCATTACCCCGCTCATCAGCGCGGAGACGTGACTGGGCGCTGCCGGATGGGCGAGCGGCAACCAGACATGCAGGGGCACCAGACCGGCCTTCGAGCCGGCTCCTATCAGCGCCAGCAGCAAGGCGGAAATCGCGACCGTGGGCTGCGCAGGATTACCCCGTATGGTGGCAAAGGCGTGGCCGCCCTCCGGTCCGGCCAACAGGCCAAAGGTCAGCAACAGGCAAAGGGTGCCCGCGCCCGCCATGACGATATAGATGAATCCCGCCCGGGCATTGCCGGCCACCCGGTGATGCGCCAGCACCAGAGCCCAGGACGCGAGCGACATGAATTCCCAGCCGACCAGAAATGTGAAGGCGTCGTCGGCGAGAACGACCAGGTTCATCCCCGCCAGATAGGCCGGGTAATAAGGAAGGATGCGCAGCGGCGACGGCTCGTACCGGCCATAGCCGAGCCCATACACGCTCGCGATCGCGCCGCCGAAATTGACCACAAGCAGGAAGAAGGCGGCTAGCGCATCCACCCTGAAATGGGCACCGACCAGCGGCAGTCCCAAAGGTAAGGCCAGCGTCGCCGCGGGTTCATCGATCACAAGTGCGACAAACGCTGTAATGAGCCCGGTGGCAGAAATAACCAGACTTGCGCCATAGGTGATCAGGCTGCCCGCCGGCCGACGCCCGATCGCAACGGCAAGCGCCGCAACCAGCAGAAACCCGGCCACACACAAGAGTCCTATGATGGCCGGCATTCCCCCCGCCTCACACCCTCATTGCGGATCGCGCCAGGGCTCGACATATGCAGAATGAGGGGCTTAGGCGGCAATTTCAATGGGGAGAAGATCAGGCAACCGCCCTTTGGCCCGCGTAACCCATCCGCCCCGCCGCGTCAGAGATTCACTCTTAGGGATTTCCGGATGCTCGCCGACAGAAGCACAAGAATGGGGTCCAGTATCGAGCAGCAGCGCCACCGGCCGGGAAGCGCTGGACCGAGCCCATTCGTCATATTGAGCCTGAGCCGCAGCTATTTGCATCCGCGCGGCTGCCCGACGGGCTGGCCGAGGAAATTGCCGCATTTGTCACATGCCGCCACGCTCAAGCCCACGAAGGCGAGCAACAGCGCTGCAAGCATTTTCTGACGCATCGCACCCATCCCCCTCACAGGCTTTTGCCGGACGCCCGCAATCATGTCCTGTCCGCGCAGCGCCGGCAATCGGGGGATCAGAATTCCTCCCACTCCTCGCTTTCCGCAAGGGCGGTGTTGCCGACCACGGCAGGTGCGCGGCCGCGGCGCTGGACCGGTGCGCGCGGCCTCTCCGGCTTGGCGGGTGCCGGAGCCGCGGCGGGCGAGGCCGCAGGAGCGCTCGCCTCCCCGCTGTCGAAACGGAAGAACCTGATTTGCTCGCTCATGGCGTGCTGCTGGTCTTCCAGTGTCTTGGCGGTCGCGGCGTTCTCTTCCACCAAGGCCGAGTTCTGCTGGGTCACCTCATCCATCTGGTTGAGCGCCTTGTTGATCTGCTCAATGCCGGAGGACTGTTCGGCACTGGCATTGGCGATATCGCCGACAATCGCAGCAACGTTCTTGATCGATTCCACGATTTCATTGAGCGCAGCGCCAGCACGGTTCACGAGATCAACGCCCTCCTTCACCTGACCCGACGAATTGGTGATGAGGTCCTTGATATCTTTCGCCGCCTGCGAGGAGCGCTGCGCGAGGCTGCGCACTTCCGAGGCGACAACCGCGAAGCCGCGGCCTGCCTCGCCCGCCCGCGCGGCTTCCACCGCCGCATTCAGCGCGAGCAGGTTGGTCTGGCGGGCGATCTCGTCGATCACCGAGATGATGTCGGAAATCTTGCCCGAGGATTCCTCGATGCGCGCCATCGCCGAGACGGCTTCCGCCACCACGGCGCCGCCGCGGTCCGCCACTTCGCGGGTGCCCTTGGTCAGATCGTTGGCGTGCAGCGCGTTCTCCGCATTCTTCTTCACCGTCGCGGCCATCTCTTCCATCGAGGCGGAGGTCTGTTCCAGGCTTGCCGCCTGCTCCTCCGTGCGCTGTGACAGATCGGTCGTGCTCATGGAAATTTCGGATGCCGCATTGGAGACTTCCATCGAAGCCATGGCGATATTGCGGATGGTGTCCTGCAGGCGAGTCATCGCCGTGTTGAAATCGTCCTTGATCTGCCGGTAATCCTCGGCAAATTCGCCGGTGATGCGGAAGGTCGTGTCGCCTTCGGCCAACCGGGTCAGGCCAATACCCAACGCACGCAGCGCCTCGGCCTGCGCTTCTGCCGCCCTCGCCCGCTCTTCGGCCGCGCGCGCCTGCGCCTCAGCCTCCGCCTGCTGCCGGCGCAGCGTCTCGTCGGCCTGATTGCGCGCCCTTTCGACGGCGAGGACCTTGAATTGCTCGACGGCCTTGGCAACGTCGCCGATCTCGTCCTTGCGGTCGAGCCCTGGCAGAACCACGTCGAAGTCGCCGCCAGCGAGTTTGAGCATGGCGCCCTGGATGTGATTGAGCGGTGCGGTCACGCGGCGGGTCACCAGGAACATCGCGCCGACGACCAGCACAAGAGCCGCGATGAGGAGCGAAAACTGCACAATAAGCGACTGCGCGGCAGCCGCGCGTTGCGTCGCTGCATGCTCCTTCGCGATGTCGAGCGCAACCTCCGCCACGTTCAGGATGGTGGCGAGTTTGGACACCGACATGAGCGTCCACTCTTCAGCCTTGTAGCCGGTTTGTTCCTTGGCCAGCGCCTGTTTGAACACCTTGAGGCGCAGAGCGACGTAGTCGGGTGCAAAGAATTCGCTGTTGCCCTTGTCCACTGCCTCCTTGAAGCGGGGCGGCAACGACAATCCGGAGGACAGATTCGAGATCGCGCCCCATGCGGCGTCCGTCTTTCCGAGATTAATCTCATACTTCGTCAGCGCATCGGCAGGCGGCGCGAGGCCCGCCATGGCGTTCGAGATCATCACGGTCGCATCGCCGGCCGAATTGCGCGCCAGCCAGGCCAGCTCTTTCAGCGTCATGAGCTGATCGACATAGGGGTCTTCCAGCTTCACGGAGGCGGTGAGTTGTGCGGACACCGTGCCAAGGAGATTGAGAAGATCGCCACTCTCCTTCATGAACTCCTGCGCAAGGCCCGCCGGCCGTTGCGCCTTCGGCACCGTCACGGCCTTTGCCGTCGCCTCATGCAGCGTGCCGAGCGTCTTGTAGGCCTGCACCAGCGCCGGATAGGTGGTCGCCTTTCCCGGATAGTCGACGTCTTCCAGGCCCCTGATTGCCGCTCTCAAGGCCGGCATCTGGGCAGCACGTACGTCCTGGTTCTGCTTCGTATGCGACGCCTGCGCGTGATCGTAGCTCAGTTCGCGATTGGTAGAGGAACGATCGACGCGCAGATTGTGCAGGGCCGTGAAAAGCTGGCCGGAAATCTCCGTCGCGGCGGCAATGCGATCCACCGCCTGCAGACGACGCCAGGACTGCCACGAGGTCACGGTCAGCATGGCCACGACCGCGAGGCCGAGAATCCCGATGACCGATTTCAGAAGCACGTTGACAGAGAGCCGGTTAAACATGGCAGCCTCCGATAAGCCCGGAAAAGGCCGGGTCTGTGCGATCGCTCAGAATGTCGTGCGGAATTGTTGCGGTGTTGCCGCGGGCGCAGCCAAAGCAGATAAACGAATCTGAAAAGTCGTCCCCTGCCAGTTCAAATTCCACCGCGCGCATGGACAAAGTCCAATTCCCCAGGAAGTCCGCGGGGCTTCCGACGGGAGGATTCTCGGCCGCATTCACCGCCCTAGGCGGATGTCGCAGTAGCTTCCGCCCGTCACCCCGGAACTTTTTATGGTGAAAGAATTACTGACACACTAATGCCAAATCCGCGGCTGTAATTTTAGTTGTTCACAGCGACGGCTTGTCATTCATCCCGGCGGTCGTGCGCAAAAGATAGGCAATCATTCGCGGGCCGCAACGGGCAGCGTGCCGCGAGCTCTTCAATGAGACGGAAAGTCAGCGCCCGGCCGCTGCGACGCGAGGCGTCTCGTCGGCTTCGACGACGCGCGGCGTCCGCAATGGCGGCCTGCCCGCTGCTTCAATACGCTGGGCCGTGTCGGCCGCACCATCAACTCGGAAGAATCGCAGCCGCTCGCTCATGGCTGTCTGCTGATTTTCCAGCGTCCTTGCGGTCGCTGCGTTCTGCTCGACCAGGGCCGAGTTCTGCTGGGTCATCTCGTCCATCTGCGCCAGCGTCCTGTTGATCTGGTCAATTCCTGTCGCCTGCTCGCTGCTGGCATGGGCAATATCGGAAACGATATCGGCGACGCGGCGGATAGCCTCCACGATCTCGCTCAGAGCCGCGCCGGCGCGGTTGACCAGGTTGACGCCGTCCTGCACCCGCCCGCTGCTGCTTGTGATCAGGTTCTTGATGTCGTTGGCCGCCTGCGATGAACGCTGCGCCAGACTGCGCACTTCAGAGGCCACCACCGCGAAACCGCGGCCCGCTTCGCCCGCCCGCGCAGCTTCCACCGCCGCGTTGAGCGCGAGCAGATTGGTCTGCCGCGCGATTTCGTCGATCACCGCGATGATTTCGGAAATCTTGCCCGAGGATTGCTCGATCTGCGCCATGGCCGTAACGGCCTGCGCGACCACCTCGCCGCCGCGATCCGCCACCTCGCGGGCGCCTTTGGCCAGCTCATTGGCACGCAGCGCGTTCTCGGCATTGTTCTTCACCGTGACAGAAATCTCTTCCATCGAGGCCGAAGTCTGTTCAAGGCTTGCCGCCTGCTCCTCGGTCCGCTGCGAAAGGTCTGCTGTGCTTGCCGAAATCTCGGCGGCTGCATTCGACACTTCGGTCGATGCCAGTGCGATCTCGCGCACCGTCTGCTGCAGCTGTTCGATTGCGGCATTGAAATCAGTCTGGACCTTGCGGTAGTCGCCGCTCATCTCGCCGGCAAGCCTGAACACAAGATCGCCGGATGCCAGCCGCTCCAGTCCGGTGCCCAGCGCCGTCAGAACCTGCGCTACCTGGCGCGCCGCATCCGTCTGGGCGGCGGCATGTCGGGAGCGTTCCTCCTCGGCCTGGCGACGTGTCTCCGCGGCATGGCTCTCCAGCCGCGTCTTTTCCACCGCCGCATCGCGGAACACCATCAGAGCCCGCGCCATCTGACCGATCTCGTCCTTGCGGTGTGAGGACGGCACCTCGACATCGAGTTCGCCGGCCGACGTTCGGGTGATGACCTTGGTCAGATCGACCAAAGGCGACACCACGCCGCGTCCGATGGCGGCGATGCCGATACCGAGCACCGCAAACAGGCTCCCGACGATGCCGAGCAGCCAGAGCAACGCGGTCCAGCTCTGACGCGCCGCTTCTTCTTCCAGCGCCTTGTTCATCTTTTCCGCGCCGGCGACGATCTCGTCGATGACACCGCGATGGGCCTGATAGGCCTTGGTCGTTTCCGCATAAGCGTCCTTGGCGCCTTCTTCATCGCGCCGTCCGAGCGCCGGCAGAAGCTTCTGTTCGAGGGTGGCCCAGAACTGCATCACATGGGCATGCGACGTCTCGACCAGCTTGCTGCGCAGGCCAGACTCGAGATTCGATTCTGTCCAGTATTTCCAACGCTCGTCGTACTGCGCCTTCAGTTCCTCGAGCCGCTTGCGGCTTTCGGAAATCGGCTTGGCGCGATTGTAGGCGAGCGTCGCCTCCAGATAGGATTCAATGATATAGGCCGGCGGCGGCAGGATATCGGCGACGAGATCCTTGCCCTGCACGATCTGCTCGTACATCGGCCCGCCCACCCGGAGATGGCTGACGACCACAAGATTGACCGCCACGGCGACGGCAATGCTGGCCCCGATCACTGCCCCAAACAGATAGATCGCAAACCTGATCTTCATCGCGGCAATCTTTCGTTCAAACCGGCCGTCCGCCGCCTGAAATACGCGCGGCGGACGTCGAATCTGGCTTGTCAGTACTCCTTCAACTCAACCTCTTCGGCAAGAACAGCCGCGCCGGCGGCCTGTGTCCGGTAGGCGACCGGCGTGCTTCCGGAACCGTTCATCTTGGTGGCCATGGCGCGCAATTCTTCCACTTGAGCATCGGTCTCATCGTCGAACGCGAGATCATCTGCGTCCATCTCCTGCTCCTCACCTTCGCCGAAGCGGAAGAAGCCAACGCGTTCGCTCATCGCGGATTGTTGGTCTTCCAGTGTCTTGGCGGTGGCGGCATTCTCCTCGACCAGCGCCGAGTTCTGCTGTGTCACTTCATCCATCTGGTTGAGAGCCTTGGTGATCTGCTCGAGGCCCGAGGCTTGTTCGCTCGACGCATTTGCTATCTCGGCGACGAGATCAGCGACCTGCTTGATCGACTGCACGATCTCAGTCAGAGACGCGCCGGCGCGGTTGACCAATTCGACACCATCCTTGACCTGCGTCGAGGAGTTGGTGATCAGGTCCTTGATGTCTTTCGCCGCCTGCGAAGAGCGCTGCGCCAGACTGCGCACTTCCGAGGCGACCACCGCAAAGCCGCGGCCGGCCTCGCCGGCACGGGCGGCTTCCACCGCCGCGTTCAGCGCCAGCAAGTTGGTCTGCCGCGCAATCTCGTCGATCACCGAAATGATGTCGGAAATCTTGCGCGAGGATTCCTCGATCCGCGCCATCGCCGAGACCGCTTCCGCCACCACGGCGCCGCCGCGGTCGGCAATTCCCCACGTCTCTTTCGTCAGGGCGTTTGCATGCTGAGCATTCTCGGCATTCTTCTTCACGGTCGCCGAGATCTCCTCCATCGAGGCCGACGTCTCTTCCAGGCTCGCAGCCTGTTCTTCGGTGCGTTGCGACAGATCGGTGGTGCTCGACGAAATCTCCGAGGCCGCATTGGACACCTCGCGCGTCGAATCCGCGATGGCCTTGAGCGTCTCATGCAACTGGTCGATCGCGCCGTTGAAGTCATCCTGGATCTTCCGGTATTCCTCGGCCCAGTTATCACGGACGCGGTAGGTTAGGTCGCCTTGGGCCAGCCGCTCCAGTCCGCGGCCGAGGCCATCCACGACCTGCGCCACTTGCCGTGCGGCTTCCGCCCTCGCGGCTTCGTTGCGGGCCCGCTCCTCCTCTGCCAGCCGACGATTCTCGGCGGCCTGCGCCTCGAGACGCTCCTTTTCGACTGCGGCATCGCGGAACACGAGCACCGCCCGCGCCATCTCGCCCAGTTCGTCCCGGTCTTCGACGGCGGGCACCGCCACATCGTTTTCACCGGACGACAGACGGCGCATTGTGTCACCCAGCGCCATCAGGCGGCGGATCAGGCTGCGCTGCACATAGAAGTAGGCGATGGCACCGGCGGCCAGAAGGCTGAGCAGCGCGACGGCGACGAGCACCATCCGGTTATGCGCCAGTTCCTCAAGCAGCATCGAAGTGCCGCTCTTCATCGTGGCCTCGGTTTCCCTGACCAGCTTCGAGACCGCCTCGTCGAGCTGCTTCTGGATCTTGACGTTATCCTCGATCACGCGCGCAGCGCCGGCAGCGACGTTCAGCTCCTGCCCGCGCAGCGAGAAGATGTTTTCGACGGCGTTACCCAGTTCGAGGAGCGCGTCGAGATCCTTCTTGATCTCCGCGCTGTTGAGATTCTGGACAGCCATCATCAGCAGCATGCTCGACGTCGAAAAACGATCGAGGATGGGCCGCAAGGTTTCCGGATCCTTGGCCACGGCACCCTCGCTGAGCAAGCTTGCCATCAGATGGGTCTGAATCTTCAGTTCAAGCGCATTGCGCAAATCCGTCAGCTGGTTGCTGACCAGATCTTTCACCAGCTGACTGGTCCGCTTGACCGCCTGCTCGCCCTGCATCACCGCGTCGAAATTCAGATCGTCGATCAGCGTGATCAGCACCTGGGCCAGGCCTTCATGCGCCCGGAACACATTCTGCAGACGCGCCGTTTCGCCGTCTCCGCTCGCGCCGGACTTGAAATCGGCGAGCTTGCTCAGGCTCGCAGCACGTTCGCGGAGGTTCTTGTACCTTTCGTCATTCGGCAGCTTGGCCAACTGTTTCGCCGCCCGCTGAGCCGACGCCGTGAAGCGGTCCTCCAGCATGGCCAAAATCGCCGGTGAATTGGTCAGCGCCCCCGCCGTGAGCAGGCCGGTCGCCAGATTGGTTTCCGACCCGATCTGCACGACCGTCTGCATCATCTGCATGCCGTCATCGACCAGCGATTTGACGGTCTGGTCGCCAACCTTGCCGATATCCTCTGCCTTGTTGACGGCGTCGATATATGATCTCGACACGATCGGCGTCAGCGCATCGGCAATCTTCGTATGCAGCTTGTGCAGAACGTCGAGCTGACGGTCGAGACGCACGCGCAGATTCGACTTCGAGACGATGACCGTATCGAGATCTGACAGATTGTTCTCCATCAGACGCGAAGCCACCTCCACCGCGCCGAACGCCTCCTTGCTGGAGCCGGCGCGCAGCTTGTCGATCAGCGACCGCAGTTGCATCGAACGGTCGTCGATCTGGGAGGCGATGGTGCGCTGCTCGCGGACATTGGTGGCGCTGACGAAGCGCGCGGCGGCGGCCGAAATCTCGCCTGACATGACCGACAGCCGCAGCGCTTCGGTCATCAGCGGCACTTCCCGTTGTGCGACGCGCTGCACGCCCTGTTCGGTCGACTGGAACGAGACGATCGCGACCGCGGATGCGATCACGGTCATCAGGGCCGCGGCACCGAAGGCGAGCTGCAGCTTCACCTTGATGCCTGAACGCAGCAGCAGATTGGCGGGATTGAGCCAGTATCCGGCCGATTTGAGCGCACTCGCGACGTTCATGTCATTCCCCCCGAAACGGCTCCGCCGTTTCCCAATTCCAACTACACCCTTCAGTCCATCCGTCGCGGTCCGACCAGGACCGCGGCCGGATCTCAATTCGCAGACATCCTGATCAGCTTTTCGACCGCCTGGAACGAACCATCAGGCTGGATCACGGTCATGAAGACCTTGTCCAGTCCTTCATTGTCCTGCGCACCGAAGGTCATTTGCAGGCCGCCGATGTCGAAAGTGCCCGTCTCCTTGATCGTCTGCAGCAGGTTCGCGCGGGTCGGATTGGGCCCGGCTTTCTCCAGCGCGGCGATGGCGAGGCGACCGACCAGATAGCCTTCCAGCGACACGAATTCCGGTTCGGCCTTTGCATCCTTGGCCTTGATAGCAGCCTGATAATCGGCGACCACCTTCAGCGACGCATCCCAGGGAAACGGCACGACCTGGCTGACGATCACCCCAGCGCCTTCATTGCCCAGTTCCTTGGCAAGGGCCGAGGCACCGACGAAGGAGATGTTCACAAAAACCGGATTGAATTCAATCTTGCGCGCCAGCTTGATGAATTCGGCGGATGGCTTATAGGCGCCCACCATGACAACGGCCTCCGGCGCGGCCCTGCGCAGGGCCAGCAGCGCCGTCTTGATCGCCGTGGTGTTGCGCTCGTAGGTGCCTTCCGCGGCGATCTGCATGCCGCGCTTGTCCATGGCCTTCTTGAAGCCGGACAATCCCGCGCGGCCATAGGCGTCGTCCTGATAGAAGATCGCAATCTTGCTGATCTTCAGATCCTCCGTCAGGTGCTTGACCCAGGCCTCGGTTTCCGCGTCGTAGCTCGCACGGATGTTGACCACGTTCTCGAGCTTCGGGTTGCGCAGAAACCCTGCGCCCGTGAAAGCGCCGATGAAAGGCATCTTCGCCGCAGCCGCAAGCGGTTGCGTGGCGACGGCGGTTGGCGTGCCGACGGCGCCGATGAGCGCAAAGACCTTGTCTTCCTCGATCAGCTTGCGCGTTGCGGCGATCGATTTCGACGGTTCGTAGCCGTCATCCACACTGACGAGCTTGAGCTTGCGGCCATGCACGCCACCCTTCTTGTTGGCCTCCTCAAAGGCAGCTTCCAGGCCTGCTTTCATTCCCAATCCCAGTGCGGAGGCCGGCCCTTGAAGAACCGCGGCCTGCCCGAATGTGATCGACTCCGCGCTGACACCGTTTTCAGCGCGAGCGGGGAGCATCATCGCGGAAAGGCCGATGCCGACGGCGAGCACGATGGCCCTGCCGGCCATCGCCGTGCCGTTCGCGCCGCCGCTGTCCGGCGATGACGATGCAACCCGCCGGAGAAATGTGAACGCTTGTGGTAAATGGATGATTACCATTTATACCTCCTCGGCTCTTCCTAATGACCGGAGCCCGCGGCGTTCCTGACAAAAGCGCCTGAGCACGAACAAAAAAACGGCGGCAGAGGCCTTCCCAGGTCCGCCGCCGCGCCAAATCGAATCAGGCCGTGACCGATCGAGTCGCGACTGATGGGTACCGGCACGAGACGCAAACCGGGCGGTCTGCGACCCCTGCCGCTGTCGTTGTGGATTGATTGATCCCGTTCCCGTCCCAATCACCCTGGAGGGAGTCTAGGGCGATAAAAATTACCGTTCGGATAATTCCTCGAATGGACCTGTATAAATTGGCTCCCCCAACAGGCCCCTGCAAGCTGACGGGGCCGCCAAGTGCCTCGTTCCCTCGATGATTCAGGCCCCGATGACGGCACTGGAACGGGCGCGGCAGAGCGCTTAGCCGCCCCCTGCCGCAATTCTCGGTGGAAGAACCTCAGAACTCCTGCCAGTCTTGACCGACTGCGACAGCCTGCACGTTCGGCTTGCCGACCCCGGATTGCCGGGATTGCCTCCCGCGAGTCACCGAACGTGGCTGAACCTCGTCGGCATTGCCAAACCGGAAGAAGCGAACTTGCTCGTTCATCGCCGCTTGTTGATCCTCCAGTGTCTTGGCTGTTGCCGCGTTCTCTTCTACCAGCGCCGAGTTCTGTTGCGTGACCTCGTCCATCTGGCTCAACGCCCTATTTATCTGGTCAATGCCAGCCGCTTGTTCGGTACTCGCATGGGCGATATCGGCGACGATGACTGCGACGTTCTTGATCGACTCCACGATCTCCTGGAGCGCCGAGCCAGCCCTGTTGACAAGGTCCACGCCCTCCTGGACCTGACCAGACGAATTGACAATCAGGTCCTTGATGTCCTTGGCCGCCTGAGACGAGCGTTGCGCCAAACTCCGCACTTCCGACGCCACCACAGCAAAGCCACGCCCTGCTTCGCCCGCGCGGGCTGCTTCCACCGCGGCATTGAGCGCTAGGAGATTGGTCTGGCGCGCGATCTCGTCGATCACCGAGATGATATCGGAGATTTGACGTGACGATTCCTCGATCCGGGCCATGGCCGACACCGCCTGCGCGACAACCGCCCCTCCGCGATCCGCGACATCGCGGGTCTGCTGGGTGAGCTGGTTAGCATGCTGGGCGTTCTCGGCATTCTTTCTGACCGTCGCGGCCATCTGCTCCATCGAAGCGGACGTCTCTTCGAGGCTGGCCGCCTGCTCCTCCGTACGTTGCGACAGATCGGTCGTGCTGGTCGAGATCTCACCCGCGGCATTTGAGATTTCAGTCGAGGACGCCGCAATGTTGCGGATCGTTTCCTGCAACTGCTCGATGGCGGCGTTGAAGTCGTCCTGTACCTTCTTGTAATCGGCGGCGAATTCCTCGGTGAGACGGTAGGTCAGATTGCCCCGTGCGAGATTATCAAGTCCGTCGCCCAACGCAGCCACGACCTTCGCCACCATACGCGCCATTTTCGCTTCCTTTTGAGCGCGCTCTTCCCGCTCGGCCTGTTCGCGGCGCGCGATCTCCTGCTCCTTCTCGGCATCGAGGCGCATCTTTTCTTCGAGCTTCAGCTTGAAATCGCCGACTGCACCGGCAATCGCGCCGATCTCATCCTTGCGGCCCAGACCGGGAAGAACAACCGCGAAATTTCCTTCGGCGAGCTGACGCATCGCAGCCGTCAACCGACCGATGGGGGTTGCAATTGAGCGCGCCGTCAGCAGAGCGACGAGCGCTGCGATCAAGAGTCCGGCGACCAACAATGTCCATTGCGCCGCCACCAGGAAGTTCATCCCCCTCAATGCAGCTTCTGATTCTTCCGCGAGCATGAGCTTCTGGTTGGTCTTGATGCCACCCGAACGCGTACCGTCGGCGCCCTTCGGGCCATCCATCAGATCAAGAATCTTCAAGGCGCGAGGCGCCGCCTCCGTTACAAGCAGGTGAACGGGCACGTTCCATTGCGCTGACTCGCGGACCGCAAACATCTTGTCCGGCAGCGGCGCAAACTCGCCATAAGCCTTCTTGAATGCCTCGAATGCAGACTTCTGCCCGGCCGTGAACAGATGTGCCTGCTCGGAGAGTGCGCCATAAGCCTTCTCGAAAAGACCCCAGAGACGGGCAAACTCCTCCTTGTGACCCTTCTCGCCCAACAACAAGTACATACGCAATTGCGCAGTCGCTGCTGCGAGGTTCCCACGGACATCCGCCATCGTCTTCAGCAGGCGCTTGCGCTCCGGAGAAGCTCCAAGCGAATCCTCATCGTCGATCATCTTGCTGACCTGAACAAACATGGCCGTGTTGCGCGGCGCCGCCTCGGTCGCGAGTATTTTCGTTGCCGGGAATGCGTCGGGGGTGAAGGCAATCCCTTCAGCTTTTTCCTGCGCGGCCCGGAACTCCTCGATCAGCGCCTTGGCCTCGGCCCATTTGCGCTTGTTCTCCGGATTCGTGAACCGCTCGACCTTCTTGTCGAAAGCGGCGATGGTTGCGTCGAGCTCCTTCCACATTGCCGCACGATCATTCTTGCCTTGAGGATTGCCGGTCAGCAGGTAGCCGCGCAAGGTTGCGAGCGTCGAATAAACGTTCCCGACCATTTCGGTGCTTTCGATCGCAACCGGAGCCCGCAATGTCACCATCCGTTCCACAATCTGCGCAACACCGCTGATCACGTGAAGCGTGTAACCAACGGCCACAGCTAGAATGATGCAGACGATTGCAAAACCGGCAGCCAGTTTGGTGCTGATCTTGCGGTCGGCAAAAATACGCACACCAAGAAAGCCTGAAGCTGTTTGAGCGAATGACATCGTGACCCCCGTTCGTCGCCGGTTTATGCGGCGAGCCCATGCACATCACGGTCTGCGAGACCGAATTCTTGCGAGCGCTCTCCGTGCGGCCTTGCGCTTGAATTGCAGGCGCGCGACACCGTTCACCCCGCCAGCACGCTGAGAGGTGCCTGCACGCGATTGCTGCAGGAGGTGAGAGATCGCGGCCGGCAGCGACGTTGGTGCCGGATGGTTAATGAATTTAGCCGAGGACGGTAAAATAATATTTAAACACAAAATATCTGGATAATTTTCGGTGCATTTGCCTACATTATGAGCGGACACGCTCCCGCCGACAGGCCAGAAAGAACAAAGGCGGCCAATGACCGCCTTCGATACGAAAATTCAAAGACCAGCGTCAAAATTCCTGCCAGTCCTCCTGCTGAACCGCGACGGCAAGCGCCCCTTGAATCTCGCGTGCGGTCCCGCGCATGGCGGCCGGCTTTTTGGGCACCGCAGGCCTGGATACGGCCAGTGCAGCCGGTTCGCGGCGGACGCTTCCACCGGACTCAAGCCTGAACGCACCGATGCGCCGATCCATGGCGCCGGATTGCTGCTCGAGCGTCTTGGCGGTGGCGGCGTTTTCCTCGACCAGGGCCGAGTTCTGCTGCGTGACCTCATCCATCTGGCTGAGCGCCTTGTTGATCTGGTCGATGCCGGAGGCCTGCTCGGCGCTGGCATTGGTGATCTCGGCGACGATATCGGCGACCTGCCGGATCGAATCCAGGATCTCCTTGAGCGAGGCGCCGGCGCGGTTGACCAGCTGCACCCCGTCCTGCACCTGCCCTGAGGAATTGGTGATCAGGTCCTTGATGTCTTTCGCCGCCTGCGAGGAGCGCTGCGCCAGGCTGCGCACCTCCGAGGCGACCACCGCAAATCCGCGGCCGGCTTCCCCGGCGCGAGCGGCCTCCACCGCAGCGTTCAGGGCGAGAAGATTGGTCTGCCGCGCGATCTCGTCGATAACCGAGATGATATCGGATATCTTGCGCGAGGAATCCTCGATCGCCGCCATCGCCGTCACCGCCTCTGCCACCACCGCCCCGCCACGGTCGGCCACCTCGCGCGTGGTGCGGGTGAGGTCATTGGCATGCTGGGCATTCTCGGCATTCTTCTTCACCGTCGCCGCCATCTGCTCCATCGAGGCCGACGTCTGTTCCAGGCTCGCTGCCTGCTCCTCGGTGCGCTGGGAGAGGTCGGTTGTGGAGGTGGAGATTTCTGCGGCGGCGTTGGAGACCTCACGCGAGGCCGCCTTGATCTCGGTCATCACGCCGGAAATCGTGTCGAGCAGATCGTTGACCCCGCCGCAGAGCATTTCCAGTTCGCCGCTCTTGCCGGCCATCGGGATGCGCTGGGTCAGGTCCTTGCTCTTGGCGGCGGTGACGACCTCGCGCGTCTGCTCGACGGCGGTGCGCATCGCCGTGATGTCGCTGGCGAACTTGACCACCTTGAACGGCCGGCCGCTGGCGTCGAGGATCGGGTTGTAGCTCGCCTGGATCCAGACCTCCCGCCCGCCCTTGCCGATGCGCTTGTATTGCGCGGCGTCGAACTCGCCGCGACCGAGCTTCTCCCAGAAATGCTTGTAATCCGCGCTCTGCGCATAAGAAGGCTCCACGAACATCGAATGATGCCGCCCCCTGATCTCCTCCAGCGTATAGCCCAGAGTCTTCAAGAAATTCTCGTTCGCGTTCAGAATCTTGCCGTCCAGTGAAAACTCGATCACGGCCTGCGCCTTGTTGATCGCAGCAAGCTGACCTTCGAAGTCGGCATTCTTCAGCTTGTCAGCGGTGATGTCGGTCGCAAATTTAATGACGCCTATAACCTTGCCGGACTTGTCGAAGAGCGGATTGTAACTGGCCTGGATCCATATCTCCTTGCCGCCCTTGGCGATGCGCTTGTATTGCGCGACGTCGAACTCGCCGCGGCCAAGCTTCTCCCAGAACAGCTTGTAATCGGGGCTTTGGCGATAGGCTGGATCGACGAACATGCTGTGATGCTGGCCCTTGATCTCCTCCAGAGTGTAGCCAAGCGCATTCAGAAAATTGGAATTGGCGTGAACGATCTTGCCGTCGGGCGTGAACTCGATTACGGCCTGCGACTTGTTGATCGCCGCGATCTGGGCCGCCATCTCGCCGCTGCTCATGCGACGCACGTCATCGCCATTCGATTTGCTGTTGCTCAACCAGGACATCTATGCGCTCCATTCAAGGCTGTTGTTCACGCAAAGTGGCCGTTCACGCGGCCTCGGACTGCAATGCAAGGAGATTTTGCAAATCGATCAGCGCGATCATTCCACTTTCGACCGTCAGCAGGCCGGACAGAAAATCGATGCGCCCGTGCTGGGCGACGCGCGGCACGGGCTGGACCTGCGTGTTCTCGAAGGCGACGATATCGAGCACGCGATCGGCGAGCAGACCGACCTGCCGGTCTCCGACCTGTACGATGATCACGATGTGCATGGGCGTCGCTTCGGTCACGCCCTGGCCGAACCGGCAGCGCAGATCGACGATCGGCACCATGACGCCGCGCAGATTCAGAACGCCGCGCACATACTCAGGCTGTTTCGGAAGATGCGTGATCTCCGACCACCCTTTGATCTCACGCACCGCCATGATGTCGACGCCATATTGGTCGGCACCGATGGCGAAGCTGATCAATTCGGTGACGTCGGCCCTGCCGAAATCGGCCACGCTCGGATGCGGGTTGAGTTGCTGCTCCGGACCCGCGGAGCTACCTGATGCGTACGACATTGTCCCGTCCCCGAACTCGGCTACCAAGCCGGCCGCCGCATCGCAGATGCGGACGCCGCTCCCTGGAACTGCAACGCGCTGTCCCGGGGCACGGCGCAGCGTGCCGATTTACCATTGATTTGATGTTGATTTTTTTGGCTCAGTCAGCCACACAACATGAACGACAGGCGACAATGTCATCGCCTCTAGCCGTCGCACTGAGCGAAAAGTGTTCAGCGCGGCTCGGTCGCATCGTAAGAAGCATCCACATCAGGAAACGATGCGCCTCGGCCTAACCGCAGGCGGCCCGGACGGCAGAAGAATAAATTCGACGCCGGACGCCTCGAATGCATCGCGAATGGCGTTCGCAATATCGCCGCGCAGATTTGACGGCCCGTCGCTTTCCTCGAGCCGCCGGATGGTGGAAACCGACACATTGGCCGCATCGGCGATGTCCTTGACGGTCCAGTTCAGGATCGCGCGGGCGGCACGCGCCTGCGCACCGGTAAGCCAGCGACCATCGTCCAGCGAGGCCGGCGTCTGGCACATATCGATGAGAACGCCGATCCATTCTTTCACTTCGCCGCCCGTTGTCAGCACCGGCGCACCGCGGGCATTAAACCAGCGATAGGTACCGTCCTTGAGACGCACGCGATAGGTGATGTTGAAGGTTTGGCGCTGCGCGATGGACTGCGCCCATGCAGCCGCTACGAGATCGCGATCCTCGGGATGGACGGCATCCAGCCATCCACGCCCCTGCAATTGCGCCAGTGACTGGCCGGTTAAATCGCGCCATTCCGGCAGATCCGTGGCCTGTCCGTCGGCTGGCGTCGTCCACACGATGGTGGAGAGCGATTTTGCCAGCGTCCGATAGCGCCCTTCGGTGGCCCGCAATTCCTGCATGGCGTTCTGCTTACTGGTCACATCGCACACAATGCCGATCGCCCGGTCGATCTGCCCTTGGCCATTCAGAACCGGCTCGCCGCGATTGGCCACCCAGCGAATCCGACCGTCGCGACGGAGGATCCGGAATTCCCGCTCGATCGAGACGCCTTCCCGCAGGATTCTGTCGAAGTCACCACGGCTCAGTCTGTCGTCCGGATGCATCATGCTGCGGAACAACGGCAGCGTTGGCTCCACCGAGCCCGGCTCCATGCCGAAAATCTGAAACATGCCGCGTGACCATCGCATCTCGCCAGTCTTGACGTTCAGACTCCACAGGCCGGCTCCGATCTTTTCCTCCACAAAGCGCAGTGTATCGAACGCAGCCAGTTCGCCATCGAAGAGAAGATGCATCGTGGCTCGATCTCCAGAATCGAGGCGTAATTTATCCGTTTGGCGTGGCCACCGAAAGCGGCTCGTAGGGATGCCGCATGTGACGTGATCGTGACTGATCTAGCGCAATGCGCCCGCTGCAGCGCAGCGCAACTGCCGCCCGTAATATTCGACTTTTACTATACCAAATACAACAGCGCCCGGGGCAGCGATCCCCGGGCGCCATGTCGTTAGGAGACCTATCGTTAGGTCGCCTCAGAATTCTTCCCAATCCTGATCATCCGCCAGCGCATTGGCGCCGATGGTGCGCGGCGCCGGGCGGTCGCGCCGCAGGATCGGCGGGCGCGATGACTGTTTTGAGGCGGACGTCGCCGGTCTGGATGCCGGCGGTCTGGCTGCAGCAGGTTTTGCTGCGGCCGGCTGCGCCCCCCTGTGCGGCGTCTCGCCGAAGCGAAAGAAGGCGATGCGTTCGCTCATCGCCGACTGCTGTTCTTCGAGCGTCTTGGCGGTCGCGGCGTTCTCCTCAACCAGCGCCGAATTCTGCTGCGTCGCCTCGTCCATCTGCGCCAGCGCGCGGGTGACCTGATCGATCCCCGACGCCTGCTCCTTGCTGGCGCTGGCGATCTCGGAGACGATGCTGGCCACGCCCTTGATCGATTCCACGATCTCGCTGAGCGAGGCGCCGGCACGGTTGACGAGGTCGACGCCCTCCTTCACCTGGCCGGCGCTGCCAGTGATCAGATCCTTGATGTCCTTGGCCGCCTGCGAGGAGCGCTGCGCCAGGCTGCGCACCTCCGAGGCGACCACCGCGAAGCCGCGGCCGGCTTCGCCCGCGCGCGCCGCCTCGACGGCGGCGTTGAGCGCCAGAAGGTTGGTCTGCCGCGCGATCTCGTCGATCACCGAGATGATGTCGGAAATCTTGCGCGAGGACTCCTCGATCCGGGTCATCGCCGACACCGCTTCCGAAACCACCTGGCCGCCGCGGTCGGCGACGTCGCGAGTCGCACGAGTCAGATCGTTGGCGCGGGTCGCGTTCTCCGCGTTGTTCTTCACGGTGACGGAGATTTCCTCCATCGAGGCGGAGGTCTGTTCCAGGCTCGCCGCCTGTTCCTCGGTGCGTTGCGACAGGTCGGTCGTGCTCGCTGAAATCTCGGACGCGGCGTTGGCCAGTTCTGCCGTGGATGCGGCAATCGCGCGGACCACCTCCTCGAGCTGCGCCGCCATGCTGTTGAAATCGTTCTGCAGCGTCCGGTATTCTTCGGAGAATTCCCCGGTCAGGCGCGCCTGCAGATTGCCGTTCGCCAGTTCGGACACGGCCCGGCTCAAGGCGGTGATCGCCGCCGTCTTGTTCTGGATGGCGACGGTGCGGGCAGCTTCCATTTCGCGGCGAGCCTCTTCGGCGCTGTCGAGATAGGCCGAGATCGCCAGATCCATGTCGAGGAACACGCTTTTGACGAGCACGCTCAAGGCCCGCGCTGCCTCCTCCGTTTTCTTGCTCTTGCCGCCGAACGCGCCTTTCGGCCAGAGGCTATCTACGGCCGCATGGATCAGCTGTTCGCTGATCAGGGCGTAGCCGCCGATATACCAGCGGGCATCGAGACCGACCCGCGCATGGGTCTGGCCGATGGCGCGTACGCTCTTGGCGAACTCGTCGCTGAAATTGGCGGAGCTGATATTGCTCCAGTGCTTGAGCTGGGCATTCTTGGCGCCGCTGATATGCGCGTCGTCCCTGAAGAAGCGGCTGGTCTCGGGAAAGGACTTGACCCGCGCATAGAAGGCGTCGAGGGCTTTCGGCAGTTCCCTGTCGATGAGCGGTTTGAGGGACTTCAGCGCCTCGCGGCTGGAGGCATCGAGATTGATGAATTCAAGACGCTGACTGAGCGCCTGACCGTCCGACATTTATGTCACCCTGTCATGTAGGGAGCGCGCGTTTGCGCGGCGCCCCGGTGTGGAGTTCAACGCAATACCGACAGCACACAGAGAACGGTGTTACGCAACGCGTACATAGACGCAGAGCGGGGAGACTGCGCCCCGCTCAGGACAAGAGGTTCGGCAAATCGATGATGGCGATCATGCCACCCTCGACCGTGACCAGCCCGGAGAGGAAATCGATACGGGCGCTCTGCGCCGCACGCGGCACTGGCTGAACCTGCGAGGCGTCGAACGACACGATGTCGAGCACGCGGTCCGCCAGCAGGCCGACCTGCATGTCTTCCACCTGCACGATGATCACGATGTGCATGGGCGTCGCCTCGGTCAGCCCCTGGCCGAACCGGCAGCGCAGGTCGATGATCGGCACCATGACGCCGCGCAGATTCAGAACGCCGCGCACATAATCCGGCTGTTTCGGCAGGTGCGTGATCTCCGACCAGCCCTTGATCTCGCGCACCGCCATGATGTCGACGCCGTACTGGTCGCTGCCGATCGCAAAGCTGATCAGCTCGGTCGCAACCGACTTGTCGTCCGACGCGTCGGACGAGTTCCAGCCCGCGTTCAACTGTCCGGAGGTGGCGATGGCTTGCGCTGTCATAGGCTCATCCACTCGTTGCAACTCTAACGAAACCGGCGAATCAGGGCCGCGGCCGGCGGAAGCGGCGCCGCCATCATGGCGGGAAAATGGTTTAAAATTCCTGCCATTCCGGGTCCGCGGCCACGGCTGTGGCGGCGCCCCCTGCCCGGCCGCGGCGCATGACGGCCGCCTTGGGTGCCGGTTTAGGGGCGCGCGCCTCCGAGATGGACCTCACATTGTCCTCCCCGGAGGCTTCGGCGGAAGCCTGCCCAACGCGGAAAAACCCGACCTGCTCGCTCATGGCCAATTGCTGGTCTTCCAGGGTCTTGGCGGTGGCGGCATTCTCTTCCACCAGTGCCGAGTTCTGCTGCGTTACTTCGTCCATCTGGCTGAGCGCCTTGTTGATCTGATCGATCCCGGCGGCCTGTTCGGCGCTGGCATTGGCGATATCCGCCACGATGGCCGCCACGCTCTTGATCGACTCCACGATCTCGTTCAGCGAGACGCCAGCCTTGTTGACGAGCTCGACGCCCTCGCGCACCTGGCCGGATGAATTCGTAATCAGATCCTTAATGTCCTTCGCCGCCTGCGACGACCTTTGCGCCAGGCTGCGCACCTCCGAGGCAACGACCGCAAAGCCCCGGCCGGCCTCGCCCGCGCGCGCGGCCTCCACGGCCGCATTGAGCGCCAGCAGATTGGTCTGGCGGGCGATTTCGTCGATCACCGAGATGATGTCGGAGATTTGCCGCGAGGATTCCTCGATGCGCGCCATGGCAGCGACGGCCTGCGCCACGACCGCACCGCCCCGGTCCGCAATGTTCTGGGTACCCTTGGCCAGCTCATTGGCATGTTGCGAATTCTCGGCGTTCTTTTTGACGGTCGCCGCCATCTCCTCCATCGAGGCCGAGGTCTGTTCGAGGCTCGCCGCCTGTTCCTCGGTGCGCTGCGACAGATCTGTCGTGCTGGTTGATATTTCGGACGCCGCGTTCGACACCTCGGACGACGACAGCGCGATGTTCTTGATGGTTTCCTGCAACTGGCCGATCGCGGCGTTGAAATCGTCCTGGATCTTTTTGTACTCGGCGGCAAATTCGTCGGTGACCCGGTAGGTCAGGTCACCGCGCGCCAACTGCTCAAGACCTGCGCCGAGACCCTTGACGACCCGGGCAACCTGTTGTGCAGCCTCCGCCCGCGCCGCCTCGTTGCGCGCCCGCTCCTCTTCCGCGGCGCGCCGCTGCTCGGCCGCTTCCGTCTCCAGCCGTTGCTTTTCGACTGCAGCGTCGCGGAACACCAGCACCGCCCGCGCCATTTGGCCGATTTCGTCGCCGCGGCCGACGCCCTGCACGTCGGTGTCGTTGTGGCCCTGCGCAAGCTCGCCCATCGTGGCGACCAGCCGCGCGATCGGCCGCGTAATGGACAGAGCGACAAAGGCCGCGAGGCAGCCGGTAATCGCCAGCAGCCCCAGGAACATCGCCAACAGGCCCCAGAAACCCCAGCGCGCCTCATCGACGACCTTGCCGACCACCGATGTGAAATCGCCCACCAGGCGATCCTCGATATCTTTCAGGACGTCGATATGCTTGCTCGAAACCTCGAACCATTGCGGGCCGGCCACCGTTTTCACGGCGGCAGGATTAAATGGCGCATTGGCCACGATCTCGCGCATGCGGGCAAGTTCGTCGACAATTGGGCCCTTCAGTGTGTTTCGTACATATTCCGCTTGAGCGGAGGTGGCATTTCTCGTGAACGTCGCCGCCTGAGAATCCTGGATGGTCTTGACTCGCAGCACGTTGAGAAAAACCGCGGGAGCAAACTCGCCGGCGCCGAAACCGATCGCGCCCGTCGCCCGCTCCTGTCCTGCGAACTCCTTGCGGCGCACATGTGCCGCCAGAGCGACAGCCTGATGGATAATCCGGCCGTCTTCGGTCATGTCACTGATCGAGTCGATGATCGAAATCAGATTCGCGATACCGGACGTGTAGAATTCCGCGGCCTGCGGAGCGGTGAGCGAAAACTGATCGGCGGCGGCGCGCGTCTTGGAAAGATCGGCAAGTTGCGCCTGCGCGCCCTCGATATCGCGGGCGAATTTCGTGCCCGCGTTGGCACCGGCAAATTCGGCGCCCTGTTTTTGCCATTTCGCCAAGGCGGCATCGGTGAGCGGTCTTTGGCCGCGCAAGGCGTCTGCGAACTGCTTTCCCTTGGAGTTGATGAAGCCGGCGGACATCCCGCGCTCTCGTTGCAACTCGTGGACTGCCGCCGATATCGTCGGCGCCGCTTGCGCGACCGTCGCAATGCTTTCGATCTTGGAATAGGAGCCGTATTTTTCGATCAGATCCTTGCCGGCAAAAACAGTAAATCCGATCAAGGGAAGCAGGCAGGCAATCGCCACACGCACTGCTATTGTCATGTTGTTCAACTGCAGCATTTCCATTCCCCCTTGGTCTCTGCGCCACCAAAAAGAGAATTGTGGCTCAGGCAATGCAGTACCTGCCGAAGGGCGGACCGACGCCGCGCCTCGGAGACGAACGCGAATGCTTCACGCAGTGCGAGTTTCTGGTGGGGTTCCGGTGCGGTGGACTTGCCGCGTTCGCGCCGCGGAAAGGACGGGTGGCGCCGCATGCTGCGGCGTCGCGCGTGCCGCCATTTGCGTCGACACGTCCCCATCACCCGCGACAACGCTATGCGCAGGATGTTACCGGCAAACTAATTCCAATTTTGTTGTGTAAATTTTTTTCTGTAACTGCCGATTGCATTTTTTGCGACGGCCCGTGCGCAACATTCGCGGCAAATGCAAACGGCAGAATGCGCAAGGCATTCTGCCGTCGATGCGGGCCCTGCTGCCGGCGACGAACCTAGAATTCTTCCCATTCCGCCGCCGCGAGCGCCGTCTGGCCGCGCATCGCCGGGCGCTTATGACGAACGGCAGCACCGCGTTGCACGGAAGCCGACTTCGAGCCCGGCGCGTCCGCGATTTTTACGACGGTCTCGGATTTCGGTTTTTCGGCTGCCGCATCAAAGCGGAAGAAGCCGATTTGTTCGCTCATCGCGTGCTGCTGGTCCTCCAGCGTCTTGGCGGTCGCGGCATTTTCCTCGACCAGCGCCGAGTTTTGCTGTGTGACCTCGTCCATCTGGTTCAGCGCCTTGTTGATCTGGTCGATTCCGGAAGCCTGTTCGCTCGAGGCCGAAGCGATTTCGGCGACGATGGCGGCGACATTCTTGATCGACTCGACAATCTCGTTAAGGGATTCGCCGGCCTTGTTGACCAATTCGACGCCCTCCTGCACCTGACCGGACGAGTTCGTGATCAGTTCCTTGATGTCCTTGGCCGCCTGCGAAGACCGCTGCGCTAGGCTGCGCACTTCCGAGGCGACAACCGCGAAACCGCGGCCGGCTTCGCCGGCACGGGCTGCTTCCACCGCCGCATTCAGCGCCAGCAAGTTGGTCTGTCGCGCAATCTCGTCGATCACCGAGATGATGTCGGAAATCTTGCGCGAGGATTCCTCGATCCGCGCCATCGCCGTGACCGCATTGGCCGCCACCGCGCCGCCGCGAGCCGCGATTTCGCGCGTGCCCTGCGCCAGCCGATTGGCGTGCTGGGCGTTTTCGGCATTCTTCTTCACCGTCGCCGAGATCTGCTCCATCGATGCCGAGGTTTCCTCCAGGCTTGCCGCCTGTTCCTCAGTGCGCTGGGAAAGGTCGGTCGTTGAGGTGGTGATTTCCGATGCGGCATTGGACACTTCGTGCGTGGACAGCGCGATGTTGCGTATGGTCCCCTGCAACTGATCGATTGCTGAATTGAAATCGTCCTGGATCTTGCGATATTCGCCGGCAAATTCCGCATCGAGGCGATAGGTCAGATCGCCCTGCGCCAGCCGCGCCAGACCGGCGCCGAGACCGTCCACCACCTGTTGTACCTGACGGGCGGCCTCTGCCTTCGCAGCCTCGTTGCGCGCCCGCTCCTCGTCGGCGATACGCCGCTGGGCTTCCGCCTGCGCCTCGGATTCCCGGAGCGCAATGGCATTGTCCTTGAAGACCTGCACTGCCTTGGCCATGCTGCCGACTTCGTCGCCGCGCTCCTTACCGTCGACTTCGGCCGACAGGTCGCCGCGCGCCAGGATGCCCATGGTATTGACCAGCCGGGCCAGCGGCCGGATGACACTGCGCCAAGTGATGACAACGCCGCAGATCGCGCACAGAACGGCAATGATGCCCAGCGCGGACATGACCAAAGTCATACGGTCGATGCCGTCGGCAAGTTCGGCGTTGATGCGCTCGGAGCGCCGCTTGTAGAGCTGCGCCAGCGCCTCGAGATCCTTATTGAGCGCGGAGCGTACGGAGCGGTTGGCTTCATTGTCGCCATATTCGCGGCCCTGTTTCGGGTCGACTTCCGTTCCCAGCCGCACCAGCTCGCGGCGGAATTCCTGGAATTGCGCGATGCGCTTGGAGAATGCGTCGAACTGGGCGGCATCGTCGGCCTGCACCACGCTCTTCCAGGCGTTCACCACGTCGCCGATCTGACTATTGAATTTCAGCAGCCCGTCGCCGAATCGCTTCGCGGTCTTCGTATCCGGCGACATGTAGATGCCGCGCGATTCCATCACGACCGCGTAGATCAGGCTGTTAACGCGCTCCACATTCTGCGCGCCCGCAAAAGCCGACTGCAGCCGGTCCGATAACACGGCGTTCTGCCGCGAATTGAAAACCGCATATCCCGCGAGGATCACCGTCAATGTGCCAAGTAGCGCGAACAGCGCATAGAGCTTGCTTGATATTGACAGGGTGGGAAGCTTGATCATGAGCATTCGATCCTGTGGTCGCACGCATTCCTGTATGGTCATGCCTGACCGGGGAGGTCGGCATTCGCGCTGAAGCCCGCACGCCAAAACGAAGGGCCGCGCCGGGCGGCTCTCGCCGCGCCGGTTCGGCCCAACATTTCACAGAAACGATTAGAATTTACTTAAAATGCAGTGGGATAGTGTGGAATCTCAGAATTCCTGCCATTCCTCATCGGCCTGCAGCGCGGCTGCGAGACTCGACTGCATCCGGCCGACCGGACCGCGGTCCGCTGCGCCGGCCTGCGCCGGCGTTGCTTTCGGCTTGCGCACCGGCTGCAGCGCAGCCGCGGTCGTCGCTGCCGCCGTCGCAACCCGCTCGCCATCCTGATCGAAGCGGAAAAAGCCGACCCGCTGGTTCATGGCCAATTGCTGGTCCTCCAGCGTCTTGGCGGTCGCGGCATTTTCCTCGACCAGCGCCGAGTTTTGTTGCGTGACCTCGTCCATCTGGTTCAGCGCCTTGTTGATCTGGTCGATGCCCGAAGCCTGTTCGGCGCTGGCATTGGCGATTTCCGCAACAATAGCCGCGACGTTCCTGATCGATTCCATGATCTCGTTCAGCGACTGGCCGGCGCGGTTGACCAGATCCACGCCCTGCTGCACCTGACCGGACGAGTTCGTGATCAGGTCCTTGATGTCTTTCGCCGCCTGCGAAGAGCGCTGCGCCAGGCTGCGCACCTCCGAGGCAACCACCGCGAAACCGCGGCCGGCCTCACCGGCCCGTGCCGCTTCGACGGCGGCGTTCAAGGCCAAAAGATTGGTCTGGCGCGCAATCTCGTCGATCACCGAAATAATGTCGGAAATCTTGCGTGAGGATTCCTCGATCGCAGCCATGGCCGTGACCGCCTCCGCCACCACCGCGCCGCCGCGATTGGCGACGTCCTGCGTCGCCTGGGTCAACTGATTGGCGTGCTGGGCATTCTCGGCGTTCTTCTTCACCGTCGCCGCCATTTCCTCCATGGAGGCGGACGTCTCTTCGATGCTCGCCGCCTGCTCTTCGGTCCGCTGCGACAGATCGGTCGTGCTGGTTGAGATTTCGGCTGCGGCGCTCGACACTTCCGAACTCGACAGCGCGATGTTGCGGATGGTGTCCTGCAACTGACCGATGGCGGCGTTGAAGTCGTCCCGGATTTTCTTGTATTCGCCGGCCCAGTCCGCCTGCACGCGATAGGTCAGATCGCCCTGCGCCAGGCGTTCGAGGCCGGCGCCGAGACCATTAACAACCTCCTGGACCTGCCGCGCCGCTTCGCGCTGGGCAGCCTCATTGCGGGCGCGCTCGGCTTCCGCGGCCTGCCGCTGCTCCTCAGCCACCTTCTCGAGCCGAATTTTCTCCAGGCCGGCGTCGCGGAACACCAGAACCGCCTGGGCCATTTCGCCGATCTCATCGCCGCGGTCGGTGCCGGCGACCTCGGTGTCGAGCTTTCCGCCGCTCAGATCGCGCATGGCGCCATTGAGGGACAGGATCGGCCCGGTGATGCCGCGCGAGATGAACCAGGCGAGTGCAATGCCCAGCAACAGGGCGATACCGGACACCACAAGCGCCATCGTCTGCGACGCGGCGATCGAGGCTTCGCTCGCCTTGGTCAGGTCGGCCAGCACCTTTTCCTGACCGCTCTTGAGCTTGCTGCGGCTGGCGATCATCTCCGTCGCCAGCTTGTTTTCGGTCTCCAGCAGCGTCTTGCGCTCGGCCAGCAACTTCATCGTGGTCTCGAAGGCGGCCAGATAACTGGTGAATGACGCAGTCATCTGCTTCAGCTTTTCCTGGCGCTCGGGAGTGTGGAGCGACTTTTCCATTCTTTTCAGCGTATCCCCCAGGGCGGCAAAACTGGTGCGCGCCGCGTCTTCGAGCTTGAGATTGTATTTCTGATTGTGCTGAAGCCCGTTGACGCGCCCCCACAGGAACTGCTCCATCGCAACACCCGCCAGCGCGGCATAAGCGAGATCGTATTCCCGCTCCGCGGTCTGCATCGTCTCTTTCAGCTCGTTGCGAAGCTTGTTGCCGGCCGGGATGGTCACGTCGGCGACCGTCTTGTTGACGTCCGCCTGGTTCTTCACAATTGCATCGAACGTAGCCATGTATTGATCGATTTGCCCGACAACCTGTTTGGCCAGGTTGCGGGTCTCCTCCAGTCGCGCCGTCTGCGCCACCGTTTCGTATCCGCTGCGCACCGGCTTGCTCAGCTCGCGCACGCGGGCGAGCGATTTTTCGTCGGAATGCTGGATGTAGAACTGCATGTTCAGCCGCATCGCGACGAAATCGCGATCGGCCTGCGCCACCCGGTCCGTATTCTCCGACACGGAGATGTAATCCTGGAACCCGCTCAACGCGCCGCCCAGTCCGAAATATCCCGCCGCGGCAACGGACATGAGCAGCGCCAGGATGAGCGTGAAACCGGCGCCGATCCGGGTGCCGATCTTGAAACGTGCGTTCAGATTGGAAAACATGTTCATTGCGGGTCCATTTCGTGGATTGCAGGCAGCACGCAGCGGGGGCCGGCGAAGGCCGGCCGGCCCGTTTGTTTCAGTTAGTCGGGAGCAGACGCGCGACCTGATGCCCACGGAAGCTGATACGGGAATCAAACAGGATTCCCGTTTAGAGAGGGTAAAACCCGCGGCTGTCCAAATTGCATGACCGGCATGACGGGGCATTGCGCAAGCATGCCGCGGCGCGGCCACGATCGCAGCGCGAGCCGACGCGCCGCCGGCCAATCGTGGGGGCGAGGCTCTGCCGCCCTGTAACATTCTGGCCGGATGCTTGCGGCCCCGGCCTGTGCGGGCCAGAATGCTCCCCGAAATCCATTCTGACCGTCGGGGGATCGTTGCGATGTCTAAATTGGCCGTGTCTGGCACGTCTTTGGCCGGCGCCTGTCTGCTGCTGGCCGCGTCGGCTGCTCCGGCGCTCACCGAACCGGCCCCAACGTTCGATCCAGCCCGCATTCCCGGCATTCAGGCCAAGGGGCCGAATTACTCCATCGCCGCCCCGGTCCGCAGCGACGGCTTCCTGCGTCTTTACGGCGTCAGAAGCCCGTATGGCGATTTCGGCGTGACCAGCGACGCCATGATGCAGGTGCGCCAGCGCGAACTCGCGGCCATCCTCGAACTCGACAAGGTCAACACTTCCGACGCCTTCAACAAGGCGCTGGTCGAAGCCGGTGTCGCGCCCATCAAGTTCGCGGGCAATCTGATCATCAATCCGATTCAGACCCTCGGCAATACGCTCGGGGGCATCGGCAACGCGATGGGCCAGGTCGGTTCCGGCATGGCGAATGCCGGCAAGTCGCAGGACGCGCCGCTCGGCGGCCTCGGCGCCGACCAGAAGCGGCGTGAACTCGCGGCAAAGCTAGGCGTCGATCCCTATACCGACTTCGAGCCGCTGGCGCATCGCATGCAGAAACTGTCGGAAGCCGCCGCCGCGGGAGGCCTGGTCGTCTCCGGCGCGCTGATGGCGATCCCCGGCGCGGTCGGAATCGTGGTCTCCAATGTCGCCACCGGCGGCAAGGTCGCGGACATGATGCGTGATTATTCGGCCGCACAGCTCATGGACATCAACCGCCAGAAACTTGCGGCGATGGGGGTCGAACGGCCGATCATCGAGCAACTGGTGACCAACCGCGCCTATACCCCCCTGGACATGACCTCGATGGTCGCTTCCCTCGAGACCATCAAGGTCGATGGCCGCGCCGATTTCCTGCGTCGCGCCGCGAGCGTGACGACGCGCGAGGCCGCTTATTTCAATCGCCGCTATGCCGAACTGGTCGCGGACTACAATGCCAAGACCGGGCAGATTGCGAGCTTCGTCTCGCTCGGCGACTTCCCCTTCAACCAGACCCGATCCGGCTCCGTAACTGCGGTCTGGCCGGTCGACGCATTGTCCTGGACCGACGGCACCGCCAAGGCGATGGGCCGCATCAACGAGGCGGTGAAACGCTATCCCGGCCGGCCGGAATTGCGGATCACCGGACAGGCGACATCCACCGCCAAGGAACGGCTGCGGGCCATGGGCTGGACGGTGGTGGAAAACACCCGATTCTGAGGCGGGCGCGAGTCGAGTCGACTACACCGAGTCAAGCGGCCGCCGTCCAATAAATGACTCGCCTCCGCGGCCGCGACTCGCGCTTTATCCGGCCACGCAGACGTTCCGAGGTGGCCGCATGCTTCCGATGACCCTCAACCGCGCCGACCCCTTTGCCGGGGGCATTCTGACGCTGGCTGTCGTGTCCGGCCTGCTGACATCGACGCTGATCGTGGCGCTGACGCTGGTCCATCTCTGAGACGCCGTCGGCGCGGAAAACCTGCGCTAAACCCCGAGCGTCTTAAGCGCGGCGCCCAGCTGATCGGTGTCATAGGGCTTGCCGAGAAACGCGATCGGAGCGAAGGCGCCCAGCCTGCTTTTCAGTTCAACCTGATCCTCGCCGCTCGCCACAAGCAGCGGCAGATCCGGGTGGGTCTGCCGGATATCGCGAATGAGATCGTCGCCGCGCTGATCGGGCAACCCGATATCCATGAAGACCAGCGCATAGCCGGTCGCCCCGCGCAGATGATCGAGCGCCTCGCGCGCCGTTCCCGCCTCGTCCGCCGCGATATCCAGATCAAGGAGCATCTCGACCGCGAGCATGCGGATCAGCGTCTCATCCTCGACCACAAGCACACGCTTCTGCGCCACATCGCCCCCGACATATTGCACGGCCTGCCAGTCAGGCCGTCCGAACCACCCGCACTATCTCCGGCACATGGCCGCGACACAATGTATCTCAAAAATCGTGCGGCGAAGGTTGTCCCTTCGCCGCAAGACATTTCATTGAAATGCGGCCCCCGCAAGCGTGGCCATACGGCTTGTCAGTCGACAGAGGCGCCGCTCTGCTTGATCGGCGCCGCCCATTTCTCGATTTCGCTCTTGAGGAACTTGCCGAGATAATCCGGCGAGCGGCGATCGGGTGTCACCACCATCGCGCCGAGGCCGGCGAGGCGCTCCTTCACGGCCGGCGTGTCGACGGCCTGCGACGCCGCATCGGCCAGCTTCTTGACGATGTCGGCCGGCGTTCCCTTGGGCAGGAAGATCGCGTTCCACGTATAGGCTTCCATCGGCGTGCCTTGCTCCGTCGCGGTCGGCAGATTCGGCAGCGCCGGCGAACGTTCCTTGGTCATGATCGCGATCGCCTTGACGGTGCCGCCATCGATCTGCGGCTTGGCGGTCGAGATGATCTCGCACAGATAGTCGATGCGTCCGCCCTGCAGATCCTGCATCGCCGGGCCCGTTCCGCGATACGGCACATGGGTGATGTCCTCGCCCATCGCCATGTTGGCGACGACGCAGCCCAGATGCGTGGCCGAGCCGGCACCGGCCGAGCCGAACGTCATCTTCGCCTTGTTCGCCTTGGTATAGGCGATGAATTCCTTGAGGTTGCTGGCAGGAAAATCCTTGCGCGCGATCAGCGCGATCGGGACCTCGGCGAGCAGCGCAACCGGGGTGAAGTCGGTCATCGCGTTGTAGAGCGGCTTCTTGTAGAGCGTCTGGCCCTGCGCATGCGTTCCGACAGTGCCGAGCACGAAGGTGTAGCCATCGGGCTGCGCATCGGCGACACGCTTGGAGCCGGTCTGGCCGCCGGCACCGCCGACATTCTCGACCACCACCTGCTGGCCGAGGATTTCGCTCATGCGCTGCGCCACCACGCGGCCGAGCACGTCGGTCGGACCGCCCGCGGCGAAGGGAATGATCATCGTCACCGGGCGGCTCGGATAAGTCTGCGCGCTGGCCGTGCCGCCGACGGCGGTGAATGCGGCAATAACTGTTGCAAACAGTACTTTTTTCATTGGTCGTCTCTCCCTGTGACCGGCGCGCAGACTTGCCCCGCTATGCGGGGCAGGTCAAGCGGGCCTGCGCCCACCGGCCTTGTGGTTGCGGCAGGCTCCACGTTAAGAACCCCGCCAGTGCAGGGAGATTTAAGCCATTATGACAGGTCTTCGCGTCGCAATCGCAGGTCTTGGCGCCATCGGCCGCACGCTTGTCCGCAAACTCCACGAGGGGATTCCCGGACTGGAACTCGCATGCGCGGCGGCCGGCAACACGGCGAAGGCGGAAGCTTGGCTTAAGGCCGAGAACATTGCCTGCCCGCTCGTTCCGCTTGAGGATTTCCCGAAGCATGCCGACCTCGCCGTGGAATGCGCCCCGGCGGCTCTGCTCGAGAAGATTTGCCGCCCCATGCTGGAGGCCGGAAAGTCGGTCATGGTGCTCAGCGTCGGTGCCTTGCTGCCGCGGCCCGAATTGACGGACCTCGCAAAGGCCAAAGGCGGAAAAATCATCGTTCCCACGGGCGCCCTGATCGGTCTCGACGCCGTGGCGGCCGCTGCCGAGGGCCATATCTCATCCGTGCGCATGACCACGCGTAAGCCGCCGATCGGACTGAGAGGCGCGCCCTATCTGGAGCGACACGGCATTTCTGTCGACGGCCTGACCGAGGCCAAGCGGGTGTTCAGCGGCACGGCGCGCGAAGCGGCGGAAGGATTTCCCGCCAACCTGAATGTCGTCGCCGCCCTGTCGCTGGCGGGTATTGGGCCAGACCGTACGATGATCGACATCTGGGCCGATCCCTCCGTGACGCGCAATTGTCACAGCATCGACGTGGTCGCGGACTCCGCCAATTTCAGCATGTCGATCGAGAACGTCCCGTCCGACAATCCGAAGACAGGAAGGATTGTCGCGCTATCGGTGCTCGCGACGTTACGCAAGTTGAATGCGCCGTTGCGCGTGGGCACGTGAGCATCGCAGACCCCGCGCGGCAGACGCGGGATCCTGCGGTTGTCACGCGGCTACGAGCATTTCGGACCGCACCAGGCGCCCCAGCAGCCGACCATGCGGCGCTCCCATTTGCCGCCAACGCACACCATGCGTGCGCACCAGCCCGCGGCGTTGCAATTCGCCGCGCAGATCTGTCCGGCCGTGCACTTGGCGGGTGTCGCAGCTTTCTTCTTGCTCGCCGCCAGGGCGGCATCAGACACGAGTGCCAGCGAAAGACATGTCAGCGCCGCAATCATGATGGCTTTCATTGTTTCCTCCAGCGTTTCCTTACCCCGTCGACAGAACGAATATTTTAGCCTTGTCCGTGACACTGACAAGAACGCCTCCCTGAACCGCCATTCATGATATGACGTCGGCTCCTATCATTCTTGTTTTCGACTCCGGTCTCGGCGGCCTGACGGTCTACCGCGAAGTCGCGGCGGCACGTCCCGATGCGCGTTTTGTCTATGCGGCCGACGACGCCGCCTTCCCCTATGGCCGCCTCGGCGAACGCGAATTGTCCGAGCAGGTCACAGGCGTCATGGCGCGTCTGATCGAACGCCATGCGCCCGAGCTGGTCGTCGTGGCCTGCAACACGGCCTCCACCCTCGTCCTCGCCGAATTGCGGACCAGGTTTTCCGTGCCATTCGTCGGCACCGTGCCGGCCATCAAACCGGCCTGCGCGGCATCGCAAACCAAGCTTGTCTCTGTGCTTGGCACCGAAGGCACCGTCGCGCGGGAATATACCCGCGCGCTGATCCGCGATTTCGGCCAGGGCTGCGATGTCACGCTGGTCGGCTCGAAACGCCTTGCGGTGCTCGCGGAAGCGCATCTGCGCGGCGAGGCCGTCGACAATTCCTCCATCGCCGCGGAACTCGCACCCTGCTTTGTCGAGAAGAACGGTGCCCGCACAGACACCATCGTGCTGGCCTGCACACATTATCCATTACTGCTCGAGCGGCTGCATGCGCTATCGCCCTGGCCGGTGACCTTCGTCGACCCGGCGCCCGCGATTGCGCGGCGTGTGGTCGATCTGCTGGGACCGGCGCCGAACGGGAAGGTTCGAGGGAGGCCTGCTTACGCACATTTTACGTCGGGCCGCAGCCCTTCGGCGCCTCTGATCAAAGCGCTGTTGACTATCGGATTGCAGACCGCACCGTAACGCTATTGCGCAGGCTTGGATGTCTCCGGAAAATAGAGATGCCAGCACGGACTCGCATTCCGTTCCAGAAGAATGGCGTGTTTGATCTGTGACTCGGGAATGATGACGCCCGGGCCTTCTATTTGACTGGCTTTCGTCTCGCGGCCATCTTGTTCGACAATCTTGCAGCCGGGCGACAGATAGATTTCCGTCGGCTTGGCATCGTAGAACTCGGGCCAGCCCTCGTAAATTACCCCACCGTCGAGATAAACGCGCAGATAGGCCTCGCCGACTTTCTTTCCTGGACGGCCATCTCCCTCGATATCCAGCAAGCCACCGGAATTGCGACGCAACAGAAATATGAGGGGCCGCGCCTGGCTGCGCTTGTTCAGCACGTCGACGTACGGAATCTTGCGCAACCACTCATAGAATGTCCCTCGCTCGGAAGCGATACCGAGGACGACACCGACGACAATCGACACGACAAGCGTCGCGGCAAGCAGGATCAGCATCTTCCCCGAATGCTGCAGACTGACGCCGAACGCTGCGAGAATGCCGACGAGAGCGGCGGTCATCAGCACTGCGATCACGACATCGACGAAGGTGAGCGCCAGACTATAGAAAGTCAGGCTTAGATCTCCGACGTCACCCAGATCGACGATCGAGCCGATCACCGTGACCGTCACGAAGCCTGGAAAAATAACCAGAAGCCAGGTCAGTTTTTTTTGCAGGTCGTCCATGGAGCCTCTAGCGGCGACAGCAATCCTTGCTGCAAGTGCGATTTTGGCATCGGCACACCCCCGGACCGCACGTATCGCCGCCACCTTCGGCGCCGCCCTGCATTGCGGCAAGTAGGATCTGCCTGTCTCCTTGGCTGGAGAGCCATGCACGCGACGCCGCATCCTGCCAAGTCTTGAAAGCGCCGGCTTCAGGCCTGACGATATCGACGCCAGCCGAGCGCAATCGTTCGACGTCTTTCTCAGTTTGTTCGATTGCGAGTTGGTCCACCTGGCGAGTCACCTCGCCGATAATCGCCAGCATCTGGTTCTGTTGACCCGCCGACATGCGCGACCAGAAGGCTGCATTCGCGATCAGCACTCCGCCCGCATATTCCTGGTTGGTGACGTTCATAAACTTTTGCACCCGCGCGAAGCCGAACGCATCCGCTACGGCTGGCGTCGCGTCGCTGGCATCCACGACGCCCCGTTCCAGCGCAGCGACCACTTCCCCGAACCCAAGATTTGGAGTGTTTGCGCCAAGCGACTGCATCACGGTCCGCGCCAGTGGTGTATTGACCCGCGCGACCTTGAGTCCTTTCAGATCGTCAGCCTTCCGGACCGGCTGTCTGGAAAAAAGCTGTGTCATCCCGACGGACCAGTAACTCAGACCCTTGAGGCCGGCCTCATCCAACGACTTCAGCATCGTCTTTCCGGATTCGCTCTCCTGGAAGCGAAACACATAGCCGAGGTCGGGAAACGCGAAGGGCAAAGAGAAAATTTCAAAATTGCGATTAAACCGGATGAGGGTTTGGGTCGGCACAACGGCCATGTCGACCGTCCCACTGCGAACCAGATCGACGACCTGCGGCGGCAAGCCGAGCGCCCCAGGCGGCAGGATATCCAGCCGAAGCAGCCCAGCCGCGCTTGCCTTTTGACTGAGGATTTCGGCACCTCGGGTCGGCGGGGCTTGCGGCGGGAAAGTATTGGCCAGCTTGCCGGTCAATGGCTGGCTGTGACCAGCGTCCAGGCAAACAAATATTGCCAGCAAACAGGTCGCAACCCTGTGCATCGAAGATCGCCCCCCTCCCGCAGCGTTGGTGGAAACGTGCATCAAAGGATACAACTTACGCACGATAGTTGCGACAGGGTGCGCGTGGCAGGACGGCCGGATACCAAAGTGAACTCCCGCCGGTGGTCCGGGGGGTGGCCAGTTTGACACGTCCCCCTTTACCCCCTAGAACCCGCCCGTCGCACGGGCCCGGCTGGGCCCGTTCGGCGTTTCGCGACCCGCGGTTTTGGCCGACGCTTGAGGCCCAAAACCTGTCAGTTCCGGCCGGAAGCCGGGACAATAGGAGGGCGCGGTTCCTCATCCAAAACGCTATTTTTCAAGAGGACGCGATGACAAAGCGCACATCTGCCAAGTACAAGCTCGACCGCCGTATGGGCGAGAACATCTGGGGCCGCCCGAAAAGCCCCGTGAACCGCCGCGAATATGGTCCCGGCCAGCATGGCCAGCGCCGCAAGGGCAAGCTCTCCGACTATGGCGTGCAGCTGCGCGCCAAGCAGAAGCTCAAGGGCTATTACGGGGACATCTCCGAAAAGCAGTTCCGGGCGGTCTATAAGGAAGCCATCCGCCTCAAGGGCGATTCCGGCGCCCACCTGATCGGCCTTTTGGAGCGGCGCCTGGATGCGGTCGTCTACCGCGCCAAGTTCGTTCCGACGATCTTCGCCGCCCGCCAGTTCGTGAACCACGGCCACGTCAAGGTGAATGGCCGCCGGGTCAACATCCCGAGCTACAAGGTGAAGGTCGGCGATGTGGTGGAAGTGAAGGACGCCTCCAAACAGCTCGCACTGGTGCTGGAAGCCGCCGCCCTCGCCGAGCGCGACGTGCCGGACTATATCGAGGCCGATCACTCGAAGATGACCGCCAAGTTCACCCGCATCCCGACGCTGCCGGAAGTCCCCTACCCGGTCGTGATGGAGCCGCATCTGGTGGTCGAGTTCTATTCGCGCTGATCGCGAATCACGGTTCTCAAAACCGCGCCTCACATTCGAAAAGCCGGCCCGCGCGCGTCGCGGGCCGGTTTTATCACATTGGGAATCCTGCGTTTTTAGTGCACAGAAAACTGCGACAGCCGATTGCGACTAAAGGCTAAGTCCAGTAGCCTCCCCGCTGCGTGGGTAACAAGCGCGTAAAACATCATTGGATGGGGAGAATCGCACATGAACGGGTTACAGACCGTCAAAATGTGGATCGGGGCGTTGACTGAAATCGGGCTGATGCTGCTCGCGCTCGCGATCGTGGCGGCCTTGCTGGTGGGCGGCAACGTGCCGTTCTTCGGAACGGTGTCGGCCAACATCGTCAATTTCGTGAAAGAGCTCGGCGCCAACGGGCTGGTCGGCCTGATCGCGCTCGGCCTTATCATCTGGCTGTTCTCCAAGCGCCAGCTCTCGTAACCGGCGGACAGGCCGATTACGCAACATGATCTCCGGGTGGGGACACGTCCCCACCCGACCGAGTCTGTGCCGGGGGCCGCGCGATGCTGAATTTTCTGGAGAACGCCAAGCGCTATCTGCGCGAATTCGTGGAGATCGGGTTTCTCGCGCTGCTCGCGCTGATCCTGATCTATCTCATCCTCGGGCAGAGTTCCGGGCCGTTCGTGACGTCGGTCGCCGACAATGTCGCCAAATTCGTCGCCGCGATCACGGCGCCCGGCCTGATCGGCATCGCGATCATCGTCACGATCATCTATCTCATCGCGCCGCGCTGGCGCTGAGCCGGCGCCTGGAAACGCGTCAGGCGATCGCCTGTCCCTGCACGGCGAGGCCCTTTTCCTTCAGCAGCGTCTGCAATTCTCCGGCCTGGAACATCTCGCGCACGATATCGCAACCGCCGACGAATTCGCCCTTCACGTAAAGCTGCGGAATGGTCGGCCATTGCGTATAGGCCTTGATGCCTTCGCGCAATTCGCCGGATTCGAGCACATTGATACCCTTATAAGGCACGCCGAGATAATCCAGGATCTGCACCACCTGGCCGGAAAAGCCGCATTGCGGGAATTGCGGCGTGCCCTTCATGAAGAGAACCACGTCGTTGGTCTTCACTTCATTGTCGATGAACTGGCTGATGCTCATTTTTCTCGATCCTGACGGGCGCAGCGCCCTGTCCCTTTCTAGCCTTCCGGCACACCGGTCTGCAACGCGAGGGCGTGCAGCACGCCCCCCATTTGGCCCTTGAGGGCCTGATACACAAGCTGGTGCTGCTGCACCCGCGATTTGCCGCGGAAGCTCTCGGCGATGACCGTGGCGGCATAATGGTCGCCATCGCCGGCAAGATCGCGGATGGTCACCTGCGCGTCGGGGATTGCGGCCCGGATCAGCCGCTCGATTTCGTTGGCGTCCATTGGCATGCCGACCTCCTAACGCGGAAAACCCTGCAAACACAATGCCGCCAAGGCCAACTCTCCGCAGATATGGTCATTTTTCTACAGGTGACAAAGGCGGGCTGGCGGCTAGTCTGCCCCCAACATTGCCGCCGCCTTTGTCGCGGCTTTTCGGCCGGACCGCGTCCGCCCCCTCCCCGTTCAAGGAGACCCCCCAATGAATTCCCGTCCCGCTTTGACACTTGGCGCCATGGCCCTGCTGGCGCTCGGATTTTCCGCGCCTGCGCTGGCGCAGCCCTCTGAGGCGCAGATGGCCGCGATCAAGCAGAATTGCCGCTCCGACTACATGGCCAAATGCATGAGCGTGAAGCCCGGCGGCCCGGAGGCGTTTCAATGCCTGAAGCGCAACGAGGCAAGCCTGTCGGCCGCCTGCAAGACCGCCGTGAATGCGATCAACACCGCGTCCGGCGGTGGATCGCCCCCGGCGCAGGAAGCAAAGCCCGCGCCTGCTCCCGCACCAGCCGCACCGGCTCAGGCCAGTCCGGCTTCGGCGTCGCCACCGCCCGCCACGGCAGCCCCCGCTGCGGCACCGGCGGTGGCGGCAGCCCCCGCCGCGCCAAAGCCCGCGGCGTCGAAGCCGGCGACGCCAGCCGCTGCACCGGCGGCCCAGCCCAGCGCGGCCCAGCAGAACGCGATCAAACAGAATTGCCGCAACGACTTCATGGCGCATTGCGCGGGCGTTCAGCCGGGCGGCGCGGAGGCGTTGAACTGCCTGAAGACCAACACCGCCAAGCTGGCGCCGGCCTGCAAGAGCGCCGTCGCGGCGATTGGTGGAGCCCCGGCCGCGCAGCCTGCCGTGGCGGCGGCCACGCCGCCGGCCGCCGCCGCGCCTGCCGCACCGCCTGCGGCCCTGCCGGCGCCGCGGCTCGATTCCCCGATGGAGGCGCGCATCATCCGCGAATTCTGCTTCAACGATTTCAGGGTGTTATGCCGCGGGGTGCGGCCGGGCCAGGGGCGTGCGTTGCAATGCCTGGCGACGAATGCGCCGGCGCTCTCGCCGGGCTGCAAGGCGGCGATGGCGCAGGCGAGCCGATAGCCGCAAGTCGCTGGCTCCGCGCAAATTTCTGGTTTCGCGGGGCCGGCGTTTCATGTGAAACAATTCCTAACGCAAATCCGCCGACCCGCGTATCTGCGCCGCTGTCATGCTCGTAGAAACCGCGATCCTCGGTCGTGAGCGTGACCATGATCCCGCCCGAGGATCGATCCTCGGGCGATTCAACATGCGTCTGAAAAAATCGCAAGAAACGGGCGCCACATAATCCGCTCGTTCCCGCGCAAGCGGGAACCCGGTGCGGCTCAATTCTGGGTCCCCGCTTCCGCGGTCACGAACGGTGCCGAATTTGGATGTTGCCCCGAAACTTCAGGCGCTTCCGGCCATGTAGGCCGGCAGCCAGCCTTCGAAGGCCTGGGTCAGCTTCGCGACCGGCAACGCGCGTTCGCCTTCGATGGCGATGGCCTCGCCGCCAACCACGCCGAGCTTGCTGACCAGCACGCCGGCGGCTTTCGCCTGAGCGATCACTGCGTCGATATTGCCGGGCTTCGCTGTCACGACATAGCGCGCCTGATCCTCGCCGAACCAGAAGGCCTGCGCCGGCACACCCGCGGGCGCGGCCAGCAGAGCCGCGCCCTGCTTGCCGGCCATCGCCATCTCGGCGAGCGCGACCAGGAGGCCGCCGTCGGAAAGGTCATGCACGGCCGACACTTGCGTTTCAAGAATCAGACGGCGCACGAATTCGCCGTGGCGTTTCTCAAGTGACAGATCAACGGGCGGGGGAGCGCCCTCTTCCCGGCCGCAGATATCCCGCAGATACAGCGACTGGCCGAGCCAGGACGGGCTTTCGCCAATCAACAGAATCGCATCGCCCGCAGACTTGAATCGCAAACTCATCGACTTCGTAAAATCGTTGAGCAGCCCGACGCCGCCGATGGTGGGGGTCGGCAGGATCGCGCGGCCATTGGTTTCGTTGTAGAGCGAGACGTTGCCGGACACGACCGGGAAATCCAGCGTCTTGCAGGCTTCGGCGATGCCGCGCACGCAGCCCACAAACTGCCCCATGATCTCCGGCCGTTCCGGATTGCCGAAATTCAGATTGTCGGTGACGGCGAGCGGCAGCGCGCCGACCGCGCAGAGATTGCGATACGCCTCCGCCACCGCCTGCTTGCCGCCTTCGAAGGGATCGGCCTCGCAATAGCGCGGCGTCACGTCGCAGGTCATCGCCAGACCCTTCGGCCCCTCCTCGACGCGCACCACCGCGGCGTCGCCGCCGGGGCGCTGCACGGTGTTGCCAAGAATAATGTGATCGTACTGCTCCCAGACCCAGCGCTTGGAGCAGAGGTCGGGTGTGCCGATGAGTTTCTCCAGCGCGTCGGCGACCGACATCGGAGGCTTCACGTCGCCGGGCTTGATCACCGGCAGCTTCGGGCTCTCGACGAAGGGACGGTTATAGACCGGCGCCTCGTCGCCGAGTTCCTTGATCGGCAGGTCGGCCATCACGTCGCCGTGGTGCTTGATCAGGAAACGCTTGGTCGGCGTCGTCTCGCCGACAATGGCGAAGTCCAGCCCCCATTTGCGGAAGATGTCTTCCGCCTCTTTTTCCTTCTCGGGCTTGAGCACCATGAGCATGCGCTCCTGGCTTTCCGAGAGCATCATCTCGTAGGCGCTCATGCCGCTCTCGCGCACCGGCACCTTTTCGAGATCGAGCGTGACGCCGAGATCGCCCTTGGCGCCCATCTCCACCGCCGAACAGGTGAGCCCGGCCGCGCCCATGTCCTGGATCGCGATGACGCAATCCTTCTGCATGATCTCAAGACAGGCCTCGAGCAGCAGCTTCTCGGCAAAGGGATCGCCGACCTGCACGGTCGGACGTTTCTCTTCCGAATCCTCGCCGAATTCGGCCGACGCCATCGAGGCGCCGTGAATGCCGTCGCGGCCGGTCTTGGAGCCGAGATAGACGATGGGCATGCCGACGCCGGAGGCCGCCGCATAGAAAATGCCGTCGGTGCGCGCAAGGCCGACCGCCATCGCGTTGACCAGGTTGTTGCCGTTGTAGCGCGCGTGAAAGCGTGTCTGCCCGCCGACGGTCGGCACGCCGAAGGAATTGCCGTAGCCCCCGATGCCGGCGACGACGCCAGACACGAGGTGGCGCGTCTTGGGATGCGAGGGATCGCCGAAGGAAATCGCGTTCAGGCACGCGATCGGCCGCGCGCCCATGGTGAACACGTCGCGCAGGATGCCGCCGACGCCGGTGGTCGCGCCCTGATAGGGCTCGATATAGCTCGGGTGGTTGTGGCTCTCCATCTTGAAGACCACCGCGAGGCCGTCGCCGATATCGATCACGCCGGCATTCTCGCCCGGCCCCTGGATCACCCACGGCGCTTCCGTCGGCAGGCCGCGCAGATGCACTTTTGACGACTTGTACGAGCAATGCTCGTTCCACATCGCCGAGAAGATGCCGAGCTCGGTCAGCGTCGGCTCGCGGCCGATCAGCTCCAGAATGCGCTGGTATTCGTCGGGCTTGAGCCCGTGTTCGGCGACGAGTTCGGGGGTGATTTTGGGTTCGTTGCGCAGCATCTTGTCTAACTTGGCAAAACTTCCTTCCTCATGGTGAGGAGCGCGACGAAGTCGCGCGTCTCGAACCATGAGGCCGAGGCCTCATCCTTCGAGACGCGCCGCTTCGCGGCGCTCCTCAGGATGAGGATCATGGTCACGCCGCCTTCCCGAAATGGTCGCTGAGTCCCGCAAACAGCCCGCGCCCGTCCGTGCAGCCCATGATGCTTTCGACGTGGTTTTCCGGATGCGGCATCATGCCGAGCACGTTGCCCGTCTCGCTGGTGATGCCGGCGATGGCGTTGATGGCGCCATTGTGGTTCCAGTCGGGATCGATGATCCCGTCCGGCGACGCATAGCGGAACAGCACGCGCCCCTCGCCTTCCAGCCGCGCGATGGTCTCGCCGTCGGCGATGTAATTGCCCTCGCCATGCGCGACCGGCACACGGATCACCTGACCGGCATTGTAGCCGCGCGTGAATGGCGTGTCGGAGCGCTCGACGCGCAGATAGACGTCGCGGCAGATGAATTTGAGCTGCTGGTTGCGCATCAGCACGCCCGGCAGCAGACCAGACTCGCAGAGGATCTGGAAGCCGTTGCAGACGCCGAGCACGAGGCCGCCTTTCGCGGCATGCGCGCGCACCGCGTCCATGATCGGCGCACGCGCGGCAATGGCGCCGCAACGCAGATAGTCGCCGTAGGAAAAGCCGCCCGGCACCACGACAAGATCGGTGCCCGCCGGCAATTCATGCTCGGCATGCCAGACCATCGCCGGTTCGACGCCGGAGACGAGTTTCAGCGTGCGCGCCATGTCGCGCTCGCGATTGATGCCGGGAAAGACGAGGACGGCGGATTTCATGCGCGGCGCCTAGCCCACCACCTCGACGCGATAATTCTCGATCACGGTATTGGCCAAAAGCTTGTCGGCGGCCTGTTTCAGCAATTCCTCCGCCTTGGCGCGGTCGGTGGGGCCTTCCAGCTCGATGTCGAACACCTTGCCCTGGCGGACGCTGGCGACGCCCTCGACCCCGAGCGATCTCAGCGCGCCCTCGATCGCCTTGCCCTGCGGGTCGAGGATGCCGGATTTGAGGGTGACGGTGACGCGGGCTTTCATGAGCTGACGGACTTCCATGCTTGAGGCCCGCCGGGCGGGCCTGACCTGACGGCCGCCTTAACGGATTCGGGGGCCGGTAAGCCTCCGCCTAGCACCCTTCGGTGACGCCCTCAATGCGTTCTCCCCGCCTATTTTTGGGCGGTTTCAGCGGGCTTTTGCGGCATCCGGCGCAGGCTTGAAGCCCGCCATCAGCGCCTCGAAGCGCGGCCGCCAGACGTCGATGGCGCTTTCCGAGGCATGGCAGACCACGGCGATGGAATGGCTGCCGGCGGCCGTCAGATAGGATACGTAGCGGCCGGTCTTGCCCGCCATGGACATGCGGAACTCCGCCCGCATGACCGGATGCCCGGCAATCATGTGGCGCGTATAAGGCTCGACGAGTTGCGGGGCGAAGTCCGCGGAGCGATCCCAGGTCACGGCGCTGGCGACGCTCCTTTCAAGCTCGGCTTTCTGCTCGGCGAAAGCCTGGATCTGCTCGGAGGCGATACGCTCGGGATCGAAGCTCTTCATGATGCGCGCGACCGACCCGAACAGCACGCGCTCCTTTTCCACGGAGCAGCCGACAATGGCGCCCTTGCAGGCATCCGGACGGCAGGCCAGACCGAACTCGCCGCTCTGGTCGATATCGGTCTGCCACAACGCTTCGTCATAGCTGAAGCCGAAGACGTTTTTCGGATCGCGGTATTCGGCCGCCGGCGCCATGCCGATTGCGGCAGCCAGGAAAGCCATGGCCAGGGTCATACGCGGGATAGATAAGACTGTCATCAAAGACCTGCCGACAAGGAAGGGGGCCCCTGTTTGTCGACCCGACCGGGCAGAGGGTTCAGGTCCACATCATCTAGGATGGGAATTGTCCGGCGCAATGAGCGCCGCGTAAAGCTGCAATCCTTCGGCTCGCTCCGCCGCGTCGAGCGTGTCTTCGAGACGCTGGCAACGATCCGCCGCACTCAGCCGCATGTACTCGTCTTCGCCATCGGGAAATCGAAATCTGGCAAGATTGAGCGGCTCCGTCGGCGCCGGCTTGCCGCCCGCCGCGCGGCGCAAATGCGCATAGGCGGCGGCCCGGTTCTTTTCGACGCCAAGCCCGCGCTCGAAGAGATCCGCCAGAATGACATCCGCAACGGGATCCCCCTGGTCAGCGGCCTGGCGCAACGTATTCATGGCGACATCGAGGACCGATGCGGCGGCACCCAGGTCCGGCGCCGTGCCTTTTCCATCCCGCAGACAGACCGACAATGCGATGGCGGCGCGGATATGGCCGCGTTCCGCGGCCGCGCGCAGAAGGCGCGTCGCGGCCGCCGCATCCGGCGGTTGACCGTCGACGCCGAGCTCCAGGTCCAGCGCCTGATTGAAGAGGCGCCGCGCCTCGGCATTTCCCTCGAAGCGGAAGACCTTTTCGTCACCGGTCACGAACATTCTCCGGAACTGAAAACGGGAGCCACCGGCTCCCGTTTGTCGCATTTCAACACGATGCCGTTCGATGCCTGCGGCGACGATCAGCCCTTCACCAGAACCGGGCCGGTGCCGCGCGGCGGCTCGCCCTCGCTCATGATGCCAAGGCGTTTCGCCACTTCGGTATAGGCTTCCACAAGGCCGCCGAGATCGCGGCGGAAACGGTCCTTGTCGAGCTTTTCGTTCGACTTGATGTCCCACAGCCGGCAGGAGTCCGGCGAGATTTCGTCGGCGACGACGATGCGCATCATCTCGCCTTCCCACAGCCGCCCGCATTCCATCTTGAAATCGACAAGCCGAATGCCGACGCCGAGGAAAAGTCCGGAGAGGAAATCGTTGACGCGGATGGCGAGCGCCATCATGTCGTCGATCTCCTGCGGCGTCGCCCAGCCGAAGGCGGTGATGTGCTCTTCCGAAACCATCGGATCGCCGAGCTGGTCGTTCTTGTAATAGAACTCGATGATCGAGCGCGGCAGCTGCGTGCCTTCCTCGATGCCGAGCCGCGTCGCCAGCGAGCCCGCGGCGACATTGCGCACCACGATTTCCAGCGGAACGATCTCCACCTCGCGGATCAGCTGCTCGCGCATGTTGAGCCGGCGGATGAAATGCGTCGGCACACCGATATTGTTGAGGTGCTGGAAGACGTATTCCGAAATCCGGTTATTCAGAACGCCTTTGCCCTCGATCACTTCGTGCTTCTTGGCGTTGAAGGCCGTGGCGTCGTCCTTGAAATGCTGGATCAGCGTTCCGGGTTCGGGGCCCTCATAGAGGACCTTCGCCTTACCTTCATAGATGCGGCGGCGGCGGCTCATTGGAATATACCGTGGTTTGAGAAAGTCCATGAATGCCGTGGCTCCAGGGTGGGTGATTCTGTCCGCGGCGGGACCGGACGGCGCGACGGAAAGACGCAACGCGAACGGCCTGTCCGATCGGGGCAACCTAACCGATCGAAATGCCGGATACAATGCAGGGTCTGGCCTGTCATCCACCGCATATAACGCTTAAATTCCAGCCGTCCATGGTTGCCTTGACCGCCTTCCCCCGATATGCAAGGCGGCAATGCGCATTATTGCGTGCAGTGTTTCATAAGGTTGACGAGGGCCGGAATGACCACTTTCGACAAGCGCGAGGAAGGATTCGAGAAGAAATTCGCGCATGACGAGGAACTGAAATTCAAGGCCTATGCCCGCCGCAACAAGCTCCTTGGCCTGTGGGCGGCCGAACAGCTGGGCAAAAGCGGCCCGGATGCCGACGCCTATGCCAAAGAGGTGGTGATGGCGGATTTCGAGGAAGCCGGCGACGACGATGTCGCCCGCAAGGTGGTCGCCGACCTCGCCGCCAAGGGCGTCAGCGAGACGCAGGTGCGCGAGAAGATGAACGAGCTCCTGGCGGCCGCCGTCGCCCAGATCCAGGCCGAATAATTTCCCGCAGAAGGACGTGGTCATGTCGGGGGCGTCGCGATTCTCTCTGGCCCGGCGGCTGCGCGCGGGCGACACCGTGTTCTCCGCCTGGTGCGGCCTGCCCGCGCCGCTGGTGGTGGAGAATGTTGCGCGCGCCGGGTTCACCGCCGCCGTGATCGACCAGCAGCACGGGCTGTGGGACACTGCCGCGACCCTGCAGGCGATCGCCGGCATTCATCATGCGGGAGCGGCGCCGATCGTGCGCGTGCCGCTGAACGATTTCGCGGGCGCGGCGCGCGTTCTCGATTTCGGCGCCGAGGGCGTGATCGCGCCGATGATCAACAGCGCGGCGGATGCGCGCGCCTTCGTGGCCGCGACCAAATATCCCCCGCTCGGCGAGCGCAGCGTCGGCGCGCATCGCGCGGCGGCGCTGGCCGGCTTTCCCGACCAGCGGCCCTATCTGAAAGGGGCGAACGATACGACGCTCACCATGGCGATGATCGAGACACGCGCGGCGATGGACAATCTCGACGCCATCGCAGGCACGCCCGGCATCGACATGCTGTTCGTCGGGCCGTCGGATCTCTCGATGGCGCTGACAGACGGCGCCTCGCTCGACCCGCATTCGCCGGACGTGGAAGCCGCGCTCGACCGCATCGTCGCGGCGTGCAAGAAGGCCGGAAAGATTCCGGGGCTTTTCTGCATCGACGCCGACCGCGCGATGGCGACGGCGAAGCGCGGATTCAAGTTCCTCACCGTCGGCAGCGATCTTGGATTCCTCCGCGCCGGCGCGGCGGAGCAATTGGCGAAGCTGAAAGCATGACTCGTCATGGCCGGGCTTGTCCCGGCCGTCCAGGTCTTGGAATTTGGCAAAGACGTGGATGCGCACGACAGGCGCGGGCATGACGAAGAGGCGAGCGTTTCAGGATAACGGTTTGAGGTTGGCGAGCTTCGCCGCAAGTCCATCCAGTACCGCCGCCACGTCCGTCTCCGCATCCCCCGCCGCAATCGCGATCACGCGATAATCCCGCTCGGCGAGCCACGCCGCGCGCTCCTCGCGTGCGCTCCTCGCCTCCCCGCTCTCCTGCGCCGGTACGAGATCGATCACCACCCGCAGCGGGAACGACACGAAATCGACGATGTGCGGGCCGACCGGCGTCTGCCGCTTGAAGCCGGCGGCGGCGAAGCGCCGGTCTTTCGTCAGCGCGTTCCAGAAGAGGCGCTCGGCGTCGGTCGGGTTTCGCCGCAGCAGCCGCGCAAGGCCGCGCAACGGCGCATGCGCGCGCGCGGCTTCCGGCACATTGGTCTGTCCGCCGAGCAGCCCGCGCAGCAATTCCGCCTGCGTGCCGTCGAGCACCCCGCCTTTCGCCGGCCCCTTGCGCCCCGCAACCAGCGCCATGATCACGCCGTGCAGGGTGCGGATGTCCTGCTGGGTCAATTGCATGCGCGTGAAGATGTTGCGCATGTTGACGATCATGGTCTCGCGCTTCTCGAAGGGGCGGAAATATTCGATGGCTTCCAGCTCGCGCTCGAGATCCTTGAAGAAGGCGAGCAATTGCTCCTTCGGCGCCGGCGGGGATTTCTCCGGCATGCCGAAGGGCAAGCCGCTGCCCGCGAGCTTGAACCATTCATAGCCGAGGATCACCACCGCCTGGCCGAGATTGAGCGAGGCGAAGGCGGGGTTGACCGGCAGCGTGACGATGGCGTCGGCCATACCGACCTCGTCATTCTCGAGCCCGTTGCGTTCGCGCCCGAACATCAGCGCCACCGTCTCGCCAGCGGCGACGCGCGGCGCGGCCACGCGCGCGGCTTCATCCGCGCCGACAACGGGCTTGGCCTGATCGTGCTGGCGCGCGGTCGCCGCCAGCACGAAATGGCAATCGGCGATGGCCGCCTCCACGCTGTCGAACAATTCGGCCTGGTCCAGGATGCGGTCGGCGCCGGCCGCCATCACCCGCGCGCGCTCGTTCGGCCAGCCTTGCACCGGCTTGACGAGGCGCAGCCGCGACAGCCCGAAATTGCCCATCGCCCGCGCCACCGCGCCGATATTCTCGCCGAGCTGCGGCTCGACCAGTACGACGACGGGTGCGGGCGCCTCGGCCCAGTCCTTGGTCTTGTCGGTCCCGGCGCCCGGCATTGAATTGCTCCTCGGCGGGCAAATACCCCGAAGGCGCAGGCCCTGCCCAAGCCGGCCGCTTGCGTCAAGCGGCGGCACCGGTCTGCGCCGCCATTCGAGCTTTAGCCTTTTTGCTCATGCGCCGGCCGCATGCTGCCCCGCCGGCGGTTATCTCGCACCTGCTAACAAGGCTTTTACCAGCGGAGTGCGGATGCTATAGGGCCCGCGCCGAACTCCCGTCAGTCGGATTCCCGGTTGGCGGTCTCCGCCGCAAACAATTCATTCTGGGCCCGAGGGAACGCAATTCCCCCCGCCCGTCAATGTCCAGTTTCCGGTCGGCCCAACAAGCACGGCGACCTAAAGGTGCAAACATGCCAGATCTCGAAATCGTATGGACAAAGGTCGATGAAGCGCCGGCGCTCGCGACCTTCTCGCTGCTGCCGATCGTCGAAGCCTTTGTGGGCGCAGCGGGCGTGTCCATGAAGCTGAAGGACATTTCGCTGGCCGGCCGCATCATCGCCAATTTTCCCGAGAAGCTCACCCCGGCGCAACGGATCGGCGACGAACTCGGCGAGCTCGGCGAACTCGCGACGAAGCCCGAGGCCAACATTATCAAGCTGCCCAACATCTCCGCCTCGATCCCGCAGCTCAAGGCCGCGATCAAGGAGCTGCAGGGCAAGGGCTACGACATTCCAGACTATCCGGACAACCCGACGACCGACGCCGAGAAGGACATCAAGGCCCGCTACGCCAAGGTGTTCGGAAGCGTCGTCAACCCGGTTCTGCGCGAGGGCAATTCCGACCGCCGCGCCGCCGGCGCCGTCAAGCAATATGCCCGCAACAATCCGCACAAGATGGGCGCCTGGAGCAAGGATTCCAGATCGCATGTCGCATGCATGTCGGGCGGCGATTATTACGGCTCGGAAGTCTCGACCACCGTTGCGGCCGCGACCAACGCCCGCATCGAACTTGTCGGCAAGGACGGCGCCGTCACCGTGCTGAAGGCGAAGACGCCGCTTCAGGCCGGCGAGATCATCGACGCCGCGGTGATGAGCCGCAAGGCTTTGCGCTCTTTCTTCGCCGAACAGATCGAAGACGCCAAGAAGCAAGGCGTGCTCTTCTCCTTGCACGTCAAGGCGACCATGATGAAGGTCGCCGACCCCATCGTGTTCGGCCACGCCGTGTCCGTGTTCTTTGCGGACGTGATCGAAAAGCATGCCGCCACGCTGAAGCGTCTCGGGGTCAATCTCAACAACGGCTTCGGCGATCTCTTGACCAAGATCGAGACACTGCCGGACGCTGAGAAGGCCGCGATCAAGGCCGACATCGCCGCCGAATACACGAAGCGGCCTGGCCTCGCCATGGTCAATTCCGACAAGGGCATCACCAACCTGCACGTGCCGAGCGACGTGATCGTCGACGCTTCGATGCCGGCGATGATCCGCGATTCCGGCCGCATGTGGGGCGCCGACGGCAAGCTGCACGACACCAAGGCCGTAATCCCGGACCGCGCCTACGCGACGCTGTATCAGACGGTCATCGACGACTGTAAGGTCCACGGCGCGTTCGACCCCAAGACCATGGGCTCGGTCCCGAATGTCGGCCTGATGGCGCAGAAGGCCGAGGAATACGGCTCGCACGACAAGACGTTCGAAGTACCCGCCGACGGAACGGTGCGCGTCGTTGCCGAAGACGGCAAGGTGCTGCTGGAGCGCCCGGTCGAGGCCGGCGACATCTTCCGCATGTGCGAGGTCAGGGACGCGCCGATCCAGGACTGGGTCAAGCTCGCCGTGCGCCGCGCCCGCCTCACCAATACCCCGGCGGTGTTCTGGCTGGACAAGAAGCGGGCGCACGACTCCCAGGTCATCGCCAAGGTCGAGAAATACCTGAAAGATCACGACACCTCAGGGCTCGACATCCGCATCATGGCGCCGGTCGACGCGATGAAATTCTCGCTTGAGCGCATCCGCAAGGGCCAGGACACGATCTCCGTCACCGGCAACGTGCTGCGCGACTATCTGACCGACCTGTTCCCGATCATGGAGCTCGGCACCTCGGCCAAGATGCTGTCGATCGTGCCATTGATGGCGGGCGGCGGTCTTTTCGAGACCGGCGCCGGCGGCTCTGCGCCCAAGCACGTGCAGCAATTTCAGGAAGAAGGCTATCTGCGCTGGGATTCGCTCGGCGAGTTCCTCGCGCTCGGCGCCTCGCTCGAACATCTGGCGCAGACCTACAAGAACGCCAAGGCGCAGGTTCTCGCGGAGACGCTCGATGAAGCCATCAGCAAGATTCTCGAGTTCAACCGGTCCCCTGCGCGCAAGGTCGGCGAACTCGACAATCGCGGCAGCCATTTCTACCTCGCCCTCTACTGGGCGCAGGCGCTGGCGGCGCAGACCAAGGATTCGGAGCTGCAGGCCCGCTTCAAGCCGCTGGCCGAGACGCTCGCCAAGAACGAGGCCAAAATCAATGCCGAACTGATCGGCGCGCAAGGCAAGCCGGTCGACACGGGCGGGTACTACCAGCCCGATCCGGCCAAGACGTCGGCCGCGATGCGGCCGAGCGCCACGCTGAACGCCGCGATCGCCGCACTCTGACGCAGAGTCCGGCGGCAGCGCGGCGTCTCCGAGGCCGTGACTCGCCCGATGACGAACTCAAAGGTGGCTCCTTAAAATGGCGAAGATCAAGGTGACGAATCCCGTCGTCGAAATGGACGGCGACGAGATGACCCGCATCATCTGGCAATTCATCAAGGACAAGCTGATCCATCCCTATCTCGACATCGAGCTGCTCTATTACGACCTCAGCATCCAGAAGCGGGACGAGACCGACGACCAGATCACCATCGACGCCGCCAACAAGACCCGCGAGGTCGGCGTTGCGGTCAAATGCGCGACCATCACGCCGGACGAAGGCCGCGTGCAGGAATTTGGCCTGAAGGAGATGTGGCGCTCGCCGAACGGCACCATCCGCAACATCCTCGGCGGCACGATTTTCCGCGAGCCGATCATCTGCAGGAACGTTCCGCGCCTTGTGCCGGGCTGGACGCAGCCCATCGTCATCGGCCGCCATGCCTATGGCGACCAGTATCGCGCGACCGACTTCAAGTTCCCCGGCAAGGGCACGATCACGATCAAGTTCACCGGCGACGACGGAAAGGTGATCGAGAAAGAGGTGTTCAAGGCGCCCGAGAGCGGCGTCACCATGGCGATGTACAATCTCGACTCATCGATCCGCGACTTCGCGCGCGCCTCGATGAACTATGCGCTGAACCGCGGCTATCCGCTCTATCTGTCGACCAAGAACACCATTCTCAAGCAATATGACGGCCGCTTCATGGAGCTGTTCCAGCAGATCTTCGACGCCGAGTTCAAAGACAAGTTCGCCGAGAAGAAGATCACCTACCAGCACCGCCTGATCGACGACATGGTGGCGTCGGCGCTGAAATGGTCCGGCGGCTATGTCTGGGCCTGCAAGAACTACGACGGCGACGTGCAGTCCGACACCGTGGCGCAGGGCTTCGGTTCGCTCGGCCTGATGACCTCGGTGCTGATGACGCCGGACGGCAAGGTGGTGGAAGCCGAAGCCGCGCACGGCACGGTGACCCGCCACTATCGTGAGCACCAGAAGGGCAACGCGACCTCGACCAATTCCATCGCCTCGATCTTCGCCTGGACGCGCGGCCTCGCCCATCGGGCCAAGCTCGACAACAATGCGGCGCTGGCGAAATTTGCCGCGACACTCGAGAAGGTCTGCATCGATACCGTCGAAGCCGGTTTCATGACCAAGGACCTCGCCCTCCTTGTCGGCCCCGACCAGAAGTGGCTTTCCACCACGGGCTTCCTCGACAAGATCGACGAGAATTTGAAGAAGGCGATGGCGTAAAACGCTTGCGCTGACTAGCCGCCGTCACCCGCGGGCTCGTCCCGCGGATCCCGCTTAGGGAGGCACTACGTCCCTAAGCGGGATTGCCGGGCCAAGCCCGGCAATGACGAGGCAATCAAAGGCGCGGCCTACGCCGCGCCCTTTTTCCTCTTGCTCGCCTTGCGCAGGCCTTCGACCTCCTTGATGCGGATGTCGGTGATGCGCAGGGTCGCGACGTCTTCCGGGAAATCGAGCGCCTCCAGCAGACGCCCGGCCAGCTGCAGACTGGCCTCGACCGTTTCCGGGATGGCGCCGTGGCAACCGAGCCGCATCAGCCGCGCGGCGTGCTCGGCATCGCGCGCGCGCGCCAGCACGCTCGCCTTGGGGCGCAGCTTGAGGATTTCCGCGACCATGCGCTCGGTCTGCTCGGCGCCGCTCAGCGTCACGACGAAGGCGCGGGCGCGCTTGGCGCCGGCGCGCTCCAGGAGTTCGCGGCGGCTGGCATCGCCGAAATAGACCATGCGCCCCCTCTCGCGATGCTCGGTGACGACATGGCCGTGCGTGTCGAGCGCGACCCAGGGCACGTTTTCCGAATCGAGCACCCGCGCCACCGTCTGCCCCACCCGGCCGAAGCCGCCGATGACGACGTGGTCGCGCAACTCGGCGACCTCCTCATCGGGGGTCTGGTCGTCATGGTCGAGCGGCTCGAGATATTCGCCGATCCGCCGCGCGGCAATCGCGAGCAGCGGCGTCACCATCATGCTCAGGCCCGCGACCGCAATCGCCGAGGTGGCGATGTCGGGCTGCAGCAGGCCCTTGCCGCGCGCGAGGCCGATCACGATGAAGGCGAATTCACCCGCCTGCGCCAGCAGCAGCGCCACTTCCGCCGCCTGCGGCCGCGCGACGCGGAACAGCCGCGCGGCTCCGTAGAGGACACCCGCCTTGATCGCGATGAGCGCGACCAGCGCCAGCACGATCCAGCCGAGATGACGCCAGACCACGTGCAGGTCGACCAGCATGCCGACGGTGACGAAGAAGATGCCGAGCAGCAGGCCCTTGAAGGGATCGAGATCCACTTCGATCTGATGCCGGTATTCGCTCTCCGACAGCAGCAGGCCGGCGAGGAAGGCGCCGAGCGCGACCGACAGGCCCGACGCGCCGGTCGCCGCCGAAATGCCGACGACGATGACCAGCGAAATCGCCATGATCAGCTCGCGGCTGCCGGTGCGCGCGGCCGAACGCATCAGCGGCGTGACGATATATTTGCCGATCACCATGATCAGGACCACGGCGGTCAGCGCCTGCGCGAACGGCATCAAGAGGTCGACGATCTCGCGTTCGCCGGCATTGCGGGCTTCCAGGATGCCGATGATGAACAGGATCGGCACCACCATCAGGTCCTGGAACAGCAGCACCGACAGCGCGATGCGCCCGACCGGCGCCGCCGCGCGGTGCTGGTCGATCAGCAATTGCATGACGATGGCGGTCGAGGACAGCGCAAAGCACATGCCGATGATGATGCCGGTCGGCGGCGGCAGCCCGCTCCAGCGGATCACCGCCCCGATGGCAAATGTCGAAACGACGACCTGGATGGCGCCGACGCCGAGCACATAGCGCCGCAATTGCCACAGCCGCTGCAGGGACAATTCCATGCCAAGCAGGAAGAGCAGGAACACGATGCCGAGCTCGGCCAGCGGCTCCGCGCGCGCGGGATCGTCGAAGGTGACGTATTTGATCCAGGGAAACCGGTCGGCGAGCAGGCCGAGGCCATAGGGGCCGAGCGCCAGGCCGATCAGCAGGAAGCCGAGCACGGTGCCGAGCCGCAGCCGGTGCAGCAGCGGCACGACGATGCCGGCGGCGACCAGGAAAATCAGGATGCTTTTCAGACCTTCGGCGTGCAGCAATGCGCATTCTCCCGCGTCGGCGGCGCACTTCTTCGCCCCCTCTTAGCAGGCGCGCGGGCGGATTCGACACCGTCGGCGTGAAACTTTTTGGTCGGCTGCGCACGGGGAATTTCCGCTCGCTCTCGTCCTGGCCGGGCTTGTCCCGGCCACATCGCCCTGGGGACGCAGTGCCGCCGTGAGCGGGACAAGTCCGCGGGTGAGGAATGGAGGGGCGGAATGAATGTGACTAGCCGCCGCCGAGCGCGGCCTCGATCGCGGACAATGCCGCGTCGGCCTTGGAGCCGTCCGGCCCGCCGGCCTGCGCCATGTCGGGACGGCCGCCGCCGCCCTTGCCGCCCAGCGCTTCCGCGCCGGCGCGGACGAGATCGACCGCATTGAAGCGCGAGGTCAGATCGGCGGTGACGCCGACCACGATGCCGGCCTTGCCGTCCTCGGTCCTGCCCACGATGGCGACGACGCCCGAGCCGACCTGCTTCTTGCCCTCGTCGGCGAGGCTGCGCAAATCCTTCAGGTCGATGCCCTCGACCGCGCGCGCCAGCAGCTTCACATCGCCGACCGAGCGCACCGCCTCGGCCGCGGCCGACTTGCCGCCGCCGCCCATGGCCAGCTTCTTCTTCGCCTCGGCGAGCTCGCGTTCGAGCTTCCTGCGTTCCTCGACGAGCTGTTCGACGCGCGCGTCGATCTCGCCCACCGGCACTTTCAGCAGCGCGGCGAGGTCGCGCAGCCTGCGGCTCTCCGAGGCCAGGTGCTTGCGCGCGGCGTCGCCGGTCATCGCCTCGAGGCGGCGCACGCCGGCGCCGACCGCGCTTTCGCCGGCCACCGCGATCAGACCGATATCGCCGGTGCGCTTCACATGCGTGCCGCCGCACAGCTCGACCGACCAGCCCATGGCATTGCCCGAGCCCTCGCCCATTGCGACGACGCGCACCTCGTCGCCGTATTTCTCGCCGAACAGCGCGCGCGCGCCGGACGCGATGGCGTCGTCGACCGCCATCAGGCGGGTGGTCACCGGAGTGTTCTGCAGCAGCACCGTGTTGGCGAGGTCCTCGACTTTCAGCACTTCCTCGTCGTTCATCGGCTTGGGATGCGAGAAATCGAAACGCAGGCGGTCGGGCGCGACCAGCGAGCCCTTCTGCGCGACGTGATCGCCGAGCACCTGGCGGAGCGCCTCGTGCAGGAGGTGCGTCGCCGAATGATTGGCGCGGATGGCGCTGCGGCGCGCGCGGTCGACCGCGAGTTCGAGCGGAGCGCCGACCTTCAGCGTGCCCTCTTCCACCACGCCGGAATGCACGACGAGATCGCCGGCTTTCTTCTGCGTGTCGGTGACGCGGAAGCGCACGCCGTCGGCGGTCATGACCCCGGTGTCGCCGATCTGGCCGCCCGACTCTCCGTAGAACGGCGTCTGGTTGAGCACCACCGCGCCGGTCTCGCCCTTGTTCAGCGCATCGACCTGTTGGCCCTCGCGCACCAGCGCCGAGACCACGCCTTCGGCGCTTTCGGTCTCGTAGCCAAGGAACTCCGTGGCGCCGACTTTTTCGCGCAGGCCGAACCAGAGCGTTTCGGTCGCGGCCTCGCCCGAGCCAGCCCAGGAAGCGCGCGCCTTCTCGCGCTGCTTTTCCATCGCGGCGTTGAAGCCCTCGACATCGACGCCGATGCCGCGCGGGCGCAATGCATCCTGCGTCAGGTCGAGCGGGAAGCCATAGGTGTCGTAGAGCGTGAAGGCGGTGTCGCCTGTCAGCTTGTCGCCCTGCTTCAGCGCCTTCGATTCGGCGTCGAGGATGGAGAGACCGCGCTCCAGCGTCTTGCGGAAGCGTGTCTCTTCCAGCTTCAGCGTCTCGGTGATCAGCGCCTCGGCGCGAAGAAGCTCGGGATAGGCCTGCCCCATCTCGCGGGTGAGCACCGGCACCAGCTTGTACATCAGCGGCTGTTTCGCGCCCAAGAGTTCGGCGTGGCGCATGGCGCGCCGCATGATGCGGCGGAGCACATAGCCGCGGCCCTCGTTCGAGGGCAACACGCCGTCGGCGATCAGGAAGGAGGAGGCGCGCAGATGGTCGGCGATGACGCGGTGCGAGGCCTTCTGCGGGCCGTCCGGCGCGACCCTGGTCAGATCGGCGATGGCCTGGATGATGGCGCGAAACAGGTCGATGGAATAATTGTCGTGCGTGCCCTGCAGCACCGCGGCGATGCGCTCCAGCCCCATGCCGGTATCGATCGAGGGCTTGGGCAGATTGACGCGCGAGCCGTCCGCCATCTGCTCGTATTGCATGAAGACGAGATTCCAGATCTCGATGAAGCGGTCGCCGTCGGCGTCGGGCGAGCCGGGCGGCCCGCCCGGGATTCTGTCGCCGTGGTCGTAGAAGATTTCCGAGCAGGGCCCGCAGGGGCCGGTGTCGCCCATCGCCCAGAAATTGTCGGAGCCGGCGATGCGCACGATGCGGCTGTCCGGGAGCCCAGCGATCTTCTTCCAGAGATTGAAGGCCTCGTCGTCGTCGACGTAAACGGTCGCGGTCAGCTTGTCCTTGGGCAGGCCGAATTCCCTGGTGACGAGATTCCAGGCGAGCTCGATGGCGCGGTCCTTGAAATAGTCGCCGAAGGAGAAATTGCCGAGCATCTCGAAGAAGGTGTGATGCCGCGCGGTGTAGCCGACATTGTCGAGATCGTTGTGCTTGCCGCCGGCGCGCACGCATTTCTGCGAGGTGACGGCGCGGTGATAGGGGCGCTTCTCGAGGCCGGTGAAGACATTCTTGAACTGCACCATGCCGGCATTGGTGAACATCAGCGTCGGGTCGTTGCGCGGCACGAGCGGCGAGGACGACACGACCTCATGGCCGTTGCGCTGGAAATAGCCGAGGAAGGAGGACCGGATGTCGTTGACGCCGCTCATGGATGGGAGTGCCGTTCGTTCGTCTGCGGCACGCACGCGGCGCCGCCCTTGTTTGCCTTCGGCGCAGCAAGCGGCGCCGACATGTTGCTGTCCCGACGCCGCAAGCGGCGCCGGGCTTGGCCTCGTCGCGGCCAAGTCGCACGCCCCTGCCCTTCAGGAGTTTCTCGGACGGATATGTAGCGGCGGGGGGCAGGCCTGTCCAGAAAACGCGGGTTTCGTGCCCCCGGGCGCTCAATCCGCCTCATCCCGAGGAGGTCGCGAAGCGGCCGTCTCGCAGGACGAAGCGGGCACGTCGTCCCGAAAAGGCGCCGCCCTCATCCTGTGAGGAGCCCGCCGAAGCGTTAGCGGAGGCGGGCGTCACAGGATGAGGGCGGTTCATTGGGCTGGCGAACCGGTACGTGATCGGCGAGGACTTTACTCCTCCGCCGCCTCGGCGTCGGCGTCGGCCTCCGGCTCGCCCTCCAGAATCTTCTCGGCCAGGATACCGGCATTCTGGCGCACGGCAGCCTCGATCTGCGCGGCGACGTCGGGATTGGCCTTCAGGAAGGCTTTCGCGTTCTCGCGCCCCTGCCCGATGCGCTGGCTGTCATAGGAGAACCAGGCGCCGGATTTCTCCACCACCCCGGCCTTGACGCCGAGATCGATCAGTTCGCCGAGCTTGGAGACGCCCTCGCCATACATGATGTCGAATTCGACCTGCTTGAAGGGCGGCGCCAGCTTGTTCTTGACCACTTTCACGCGGGTCTGGTTGCCGACCACCTCGTCGCGGTCCTTGATGGCGCCGATCCGGCGGATGTCGAGGCGCACGGAGGCGTAGAATTTCAGCGCATTGCCGCCGGTGGTGGTTTCCGGCGAGCCATACATCACCCCGATCTTCATGCGGATCTGGTTGATGAAGATCACCATGGTGTTGGACTTGTTGATCGAGGCGGTGAGCTTGCGCAAAGCCTGGCTCATCAGGCGGGCCTGCAGGCCGGGCAGGCTCTCTCCCATCTCGCCTTCGAGCTCGGCGCGCGGCACGAGCGCGGCCACCGAATCGACCACCACCACATCCACCGCGCCGGACCGCACCAGGGTGTCGGCGATTTCCAGCGCCTGCTCGCCGGCATCGGGCTGCGAGATCAGGAGTTCGTCGACATTGACCCCGAGCTTGCGCGCATAGATCGGATCGAGCGCGTGCTCGGCGTCGACGAAGGCGCAGATGCCGCCTTTCTTCTGCGCTTCGGCGATGGTGTGCAAAGCCAGCGTGGTCTTGCCGGAGGATTCCGGCCCGTAGATTTCCACCACCCGCCCGCGCGGCAGCCCGCCGATGCCGAGCGCGATATCAAGGCCGAGCGAGCCGGTGGAGACCGTCTCCACATCCAGCGCCTTGCTGGTCTTGCCCAGCTTCATGATCGAGCCCTTGCCGAAATTGCGCTCGATCTGGGAGAGCGCGGCATCGAGGGCTTTGGACTTGTCCATGGAGGAACCTTCAACCAGACGCAGGGCAGCCTGACGCACAGCAGCTTGGGCCATATCGCGCTCCTTTAAGACTTAAGATTCGGAGCCGCACAACACGAGCTTTTTCGCGCTGCACAGCCCGCTCGATTCCGAATTTCGCCGGTCCGCCCGGCCAAATCCCCATTGAGACGGCAATGTACACTATTTGTTCTCTGTTCGCAATATGTTCTTGTTGCGGTCGGGGTGCTGTCCGGGTTTGACCCCCAGTGTCCTAAGTCGGAACCCAGGGACTCCTGGTGGAACCCGAAAACGAGTTCCGGCATTTTCTTTCGTCGTGACCCTGGTCTGATCTCTGCGAGTGGAGGCGCAGATGGCCACGTATCGGGCGTACTTCCTGGACCGCGACAAACACATCCAGAAGCGCGAAGAATTCGAGGCCGCCAGCGACGACGAGGCACTTGCAAAAGCCCGTCAATGGGCGGACGGCTACCTCGTCGAAGTCTGGCAAGAGCACCTGCTCGTTGGTGCCGTCGCACCAAAGCAGAGGAGATCGGTGTGAGGCCGCCATGCGTTGGCGGTCTCCGGGCTGGGCGCTGTCCGGGTTCCCGGTGTCCCAATTCGCCCCGGCACCATCGACTCGGCTCCCGAATGGCGGCAGTCTCCGATTTTCCTGCGGACCCCAGGAGACAGCCATGACGGACCAATTCGTGCATCGGCAGAACCTCGAGCATTTCCGGAAACTGCTGGCCGAGACGACCGACGTCGAAAAGCGCAAACAGTTACTGATGCTGCTATCCGAAGAGGAAGCAAAGAAGGTGCCCCCAGCCGAAAGCAAATAGACCGCCCCGATTGTCTTTCATGGAGCGCCGTGTCGACACGCCGCTACCCGTGCCGCAGCTTCAGCACCAGAATCGTACCCGCGAGCGCGAGCGTCACCAGATTGGCCGCGATCAGCGGCACGTCCACGATCAGCAGTCCGTAGACCAGCCACAGCACGATGCCGACGACCATGAGGGAAAACATCCCGAGCGAGATGTCGGCCGTCGAGCGGGTGCGCCAGGTCTTGATCGCCTGCGGCGCGTAGGCGAGCGTCGTGCAGAACGCCGCGAGCAGCCCGATCACGGTCACCGCAGACATGAGCTCACTGCCAACATCTTTCTCCCCCTTGCCGGCCGGTCGCGCGGCGTGTCCCGCTCGGCCGACGCTATCCAGTAAAATGTAAACGAGGCATCCGCACGCCGGCGTTGTATATAATTTTTAATTGCGCCTGGCGGTCCGGCCGGGCACTCTCGGCACGAACCAAAACAGGCCGCATAGCCGTTCAATCCGCGCCGGTGGGATGCCGTGGTTGATCGTTTGAAACGATCCCTGGACGACCTTGAGCCACCCGTCTGCTCAAGCTGTCACATCAGCATGCGCTGGTATCGCTCCGAGCTCGACCGGGACAGCCATCCGCCGGCGGTCCTGCATTTTTTCCTGTGCCCGCATTGCAGCCGGATCGGGCAAGCCAGAACGGCGGCTCGGGAGGGCGACGCGCCGCCGCCGTCGCGGCTGTCGCGGCCTGCCGGCCAAGGCGCGCCCGTGGTGCAGGACGCTCTCGCCCCCCCGCGACAACAACGCATCCTGTCGCACTGCAGTACCACAGCTTTGACGCAATTCGTTGTGGCCTCATTCATATGTTTCACGGCATTCTGCGCGGATTAGGGAGACTAATCATGCGCCGATTTCTTCTTGGCTTTCTCGCGCTGGGCCTGTTCCTCGGCCTCGCCGCCACCGCCGACGCCGCCCCGATTGGCGGCGCGGACTTGAACGCCGCTTTGCAGTCCCGGCCGCTGATCACGCGCGCCGCCTGCGGCTACGACGAATTCTATTGCAGCCGCGGCAGTCAGCGCGTCTGCCGGGGCGGCCGCTGCTGGTGCGCGCCCTGCTACGCCCCCCGCTATGCCCCGCCTCCGCCCCCCTATTATGGTCCCGGGCCCGGCTATTACGACCGGCCCGGCTATCTCCGCCCGCGCTATCGAAGCCCGGATTGCGGTCCCGGCTGGTCCTGGCAGGACGGCCAGTGCAAGCCCTATCGCGGCTACTGACCGGCAACCGCACCTGACCTGCGAGAGGCCGCCCGCGCGGGCGGTCTCTTTGTTTTGCGGATGACCGGCGGAACCGGCGCGGGGGCGGGGCGTTGCCCCTCGCCCGCCGCACCGGACCCCGCATGACGACCCCGCAAATCCTCGCCTTCGCGATCCTGGCCGCGATGATGGCGCTCTTCGTCTGGGGGCGGCTGCGCTACGACCTCGTCGCCATGCTGGCTTTGCTGGCGGCGGTGCTCGCCGGCATCGTGCCTCACGACAAGGCTTTTTCCGGCTTTGCCGACGACATCATCTTCATTGTCGCCAGCGCGCTGATCGTCAGCACGGCGGTGGCGCGCTCGGGCGTGATCGAAACGGTGCTGCGGCCGCTCGCGCCCTGGCTGACGACGCCCACCTTGCAGGTCTTCGTGCTCAGCGCGGCGGTCGCCGCCCTCTCCGGCTTTGTGAAGAATATCGGCGCGCTGGCCATGCTGATGCCGGTCGCCTTCCAGCTCGCGCGCAAGACCGGCACGCCACCCTCCGCGCTGCTGATGCCGATGGCCTTCGGCTCGCTCTTGGGCGGCATCGCCACCCTGATCGGCACCTCGCCCAATATCCTCGTCTCGCGCGTGCGCGCGGAGCAGACCGGCGAGCCATTCGCCATGTTCGACTTCGCGCCGGTCGGCGCGCTGCTGGCGATCGGCGGCGTCGCCTTTCTCGCCTTCGGCTGGCGGCTGTTGCCGGTGCGCAAGGGCGCGGCGGCGATGGACGCCGCCTTCACCATGGACGGCTACACCACCGAGGTCAGCGTGCCGGAGACATCCGACATCGCCGGCAAGACGGTGAAGGATCTGGAGACGCTCAGCGACGGCGAGGTCGAAGTGATCGCGCTGTTGCGGCGACGCCAGCGCAATTCCGCCCCCTCCGGCAATGTGAAATTGCGCGAGGGCGACATTCTCATCCTGCAGGGCGAGCCGCAGGCGCTGGAAAAGATCGTCGGCGCGGCGAAACTCAAGCTCGTGCGCGACGAGGCGGCAAAGGAAGTCGACGCGCCCTCCGACGCGATCGGTGTGATGGAGGCGATCGTCACGCCCGAATCGCTTCTGGTCGATGCGACGCCGCTGCAATTGCGGCTCTACGACCATTACCAGGTCAATCTCCTGGCGGTGAGCCGCAGCGGGCGGCGCATCTCGCATCAATTGCGCAACGTGCGCTTCGCGCCGGGCGACGTGATCGTGCTGCAGGGCGATCTGTCGAAAATGCCGGAGACGCTCGGCGAATTGCGGGTGCTGCCGCTGGCCGAACGCGGGTTGCCGCTCGGGCGCGGACGGCGGTCGTATCTGCCGGTTCTGGTGCTGACGGCGGCGATGGCGCTGGCCGCGACCGGCTTCCTGCCCGTCGCCATCGCCTTTGTCGCCGCCGCCGTCACGCTGATGCTGATCCGTTCGCTCTCCCTGCGCGAGGCCTATGACGCCGTCGACTGGCCAATCCTCGTTATGCTCGGGGCGCTCATTCCGGTCTCCGATTCCCTGCGCACTACCGGCGGCACCGAGCTGATCGCGACCTGGCTCTCGGCCGCGGCCGACGTTTTGCCGCCCCTGGGTACGCTGGCGCTGATCATGGTCGCGGCCTTGGCAGTGACGCCGTTCCTGAACAATGCGGCGACCGTGCTGGTGATGGGGCCAATCGCGGCGGCCTTCGCGAAAAATCTCGGCCTGTCGCCGGACCCTTTCCTGATGGCGGTGGCGATCGGGGCGGCCTGCGACTTCCTCACCCCTATCGGCCACCAGTCGAACACGCTGGTCATGGGCGCGGGCGGCTATCGCTTCACCGATTACTGGAAGCTCGGGCTGCCGCTGTCGGTCTATGTGGTGGTCGTCGGGGTGCCGCTGATCGCGCTGTTCTGGCCGCTCGCCCCGCGCTGACCCGCTCTGGGCGGTGGCCCTGTCCTTGCATGATCCCGGTCAAGGAACGAAAGGCCGTGCCCGTGCATTTCTGGACGGGATGGGCCCCGCAATGTCTTGCCAGGATCAGGAGCAATCCATGCGTTATCTGAAATCGGGTCCCGTGAAATTCGGCCTGATCGGCCTTGCCGCGGTCCTGTGGCTCGTCGGCCTTGCCGACCAGATGGATTCGGCGGAAATGACCGCGGGCTATCTCGCGCTCTCGGCGGCGATCATCGCGGTGGCTCTGGTCTGAGCGCTCACCAGCGCAGCACCCGCGCGCCGGCGAGCGCGCCGAGGCCGGTCACGATTGCAATCGCCAGCGTGAACCACGCCGCGACGAAGATCGGGGAATCGTCCGGGCAATGCGAGATGTAGAGGCTCGCCGACAGCGCGCCGGAGAGCAGTCCCGCCGCTGCACCCGCGAGCGCCGGCCGCGTCGGCGCGCCATAGCGCAGCCCGAACAGGATCGCGGCAAGCAGAGGCAGCGCCAGCAGCACCATGTTCATCACGCAGACATACCAGTGCACGCCGGCGAGCCGGACGAGCCATTCGCTGCGGGGCACCATCGCCAGTTCAACGGCGAGCGCCGCCACCATGATCGCCGGCGCCGCCGCTGCGACCAGCAGCGCCGCGCGCGGCGACTGGCCGGGCGTCACAAGGCGCAGCACCATCGCCGCCGCCGCCGCGACCAGCAGCAGCATCTCGAGCGGCTTGAGCATGAAGGGCAGCGACGCCACGAGGGCACCGAGGCCAGGGCGCAGCCCGACCCACAGCGCAAAGAGAATGACGGACACGCCCAGACCGCCCGCTGCAGCCAGCAGCAGCGCACGAGCGGGCGCGGGCCCGGCGGGCGCGCGATCCGCAGCCAAAGCGCGAATGAGATCGTCGGTCTTCATCTCTCTTGTCCGAACCGTCTGGCGAGCGAGGAAAGCCCGCGATGCAGCGCCACGCGCACCGCGCCTTCGCTCATGCCGAATTTCGCCGCCGCCTCCGTAATGGAGGCGCCGTCCACGGCGATGCTCTGCACCACCTCGCGCTGGCGCCCCGACAGCGTCTCCAGCGAGCGGCTGATGTCGCTGTCGCGGCCGGGCTCCGGCCCCTCCTCCGCCGCCAGCACATCCGCAAAATCCTCGACCGGCAGCTCGGTGCGATTGCCGCGGCGGCGCAGGGCATCGATCATCTTGTAGCGCGCGATCGCGTAGAGCCACGGCCCCACCGGGCGACTGTCGTCCCAGGTCTGCCGCTTCAGATGCACCGCGATCAAAATCTCCTGCACCACATCCTCCGTGTCGGACTCGCGGCCGGCGCGGGACAGGCCGCGCCGCACGTAAGCCCGCAGCGCGCGCGCGAAATCGTGCAGGCAGGCGTCATAGGCCGCCGCGTCTCCGGCATTCGCCCGCCGCATCAGGGCGGCCCATTGCGCTTCGCGTTCGTTCACGCGCTGTCTTTAGCCTCATTCGCTCGGACAGGGCAGATTGTTACGCCGCCATGACCGGCAATCACATGGACGTGACCTTGCCCGTGAGCGCGTAACACGCGGCACCGGCACCCCGAAAGCCCCTCTGAGGCCGGGCGACCCGGCCCCGCGCCAGCGGTCGCCGCCGGTGCGTCATCGTCAACCAGACTGGGAGACCTCTGCATGAACGCCAAGATTTCTGCCGCCGCGCTCGCCGGCTCCTTCGCCGCCGCCATGTCGCTGATTGCCGCCTCCGCCTCGGCCGCCCCGGCTGCGCCGCAGCCTGGCAAGGACAAATGCTACGGCGTGTCTCTGGCCGGCAAGAACGACTGCGCTGCCGGCCCCGGCACCACCTGCGCCGGCACCTCCAAGGTCGACTACCAGGGCAACGCCTGGAAATATGTCGACAAGGGCACCTGCACCTCGATGAAGACCCCGAAGGGCACCGGCTCGCTGACCCCGATCAAGAGCTGAACGAGACATCCCTCCCCCGCTTGCGGGGGAGGGATAACTCACATCGCTGGCACGTTAGCGCGAGACGATCTACATGCACCACGTCAGCAACCTCCCCCGCACCGCAGGCGTCGGGTTCAAGGCCGAGCATTTCGGCGAGATCGTGGGCGGCGAGCAGCCGATCGGCTTTGTCGAAATCCACGCCGAGAACTACATGGGCGCGGGCGGCCCGCCGCATGCGCAATTGCGCGCCTTGTGCGAACGCTACGCGCTCTCGGTGCATGGCGTCGGGCTGTCCATCGGCTCGATGGCCCCGCTCGACAAGGAGCATCTCGCGCGGCTGAAAATACTCTGCGAGCGCTATCAACCGGCGAGCTTCTCCGAACATCTCGCCTGGTCCTCGCATGGCGAGGTCTATCTCAACGACCTGTTGCCGCTGCCCTACAACGAAGAGACGCTGGCGCGCATCGTGCAGCATATCGACGAGGTTCAGCACACGCTGAACCGCCAGATGCTGCTGGAAAACCCGTCGACCTATCTGCAATTCGAGGACACGACGTTTGCGGAAACAGACTTCCTCGCCGAGATATCCCGCCGCACCGGCTGCGGCCTGCTGCTCGACGTCAACAATGTCTTCGTGCAGGCGAAGAACCACGGCACCCTCCCGGAGGACTATCTCGCCGCCTTTCCGCTCGATCGCGTGAAGGAAATCCATCTCGGCGGCCACGACGAGCAGCGCGACGATGCCGGCGCACCGCTCCTCATCGACACGCATGGCGCACCGGTCGCGGACCCGGTGTGGTCGCTCTATGAGAGCGTGATTGCAGCGACCGGTCCGCTGCCGACTCTGATTGAATGGGACAATGACGTGCCCGCCTGGCCAGTGCTGGCGGCGGAAGCGCGCGCGGCCAAGATCATTCTCGATCGCGCCGCGCAGGCGAAGGCGGCCTGATCATGTTCGCCGCGCTGCAGACCGAATTCGCCACCGCCTTGCTCGACCCCGACAGGCCGGTGCCGCAGGCGCTGACCTCGCATACCGCGCGGCAGCCTCAGAAGCGTTTCGCCGTCTACCGCAACAACGTCGTGGTGGGCCTTGTCAATGCGCTGCGCACGCGCTTTCCGGCGACGCAAAGGATCGTCGGCGAGGACTTCTTTTTCGCCATGGCGCGTGTGTTCGTGACCACGCAACCCCCGCGCTCGAAAATCCTCAGCGAGTACGGCGACGACCTCCCCGATTTCATCGCCGGCTTCGCGCCGGCCGCCGACCTGCCCTATCTGCCGGACGTGGCGCGCCTCGAGGCCGCCCGCACCCGCGCCTATCATGCGGCCGACGCCGAGCCGGTGCCGCCGTCGGCGCTCGCCTCCATCGACCCCGGCACGATCGGCGGCTTGCGCGTGAACCTTCATCCCTCGCTGCAGATCGTGCGCTCGCACTATCCGATCGTCACCATCTGGGCGATGAATGCGGGCGAAGCCGAACTCGGCCCGGTCGATCTCGACGACGCGCAGGACGCGCTGGTGCTGCGACCGCATTTCGAAGTCCTGGTGCGGCAATTGCCGCGAGGCGGCGCCGCCTTCCTGCTCGGCTTGTCCGCGGGCGCGCCGCTCGCGGAGGCTGCCTGCGCAGCGCTCAACGACGACGGCGCTTTCGATCTCACCGCCAATCTCGCCGGCCTGATCGGTTCCGGCGCCATTACCGGCTTCACGCTTGCAGAAGGACTCCAGCCATGACCGGGATTTCCATCGCATCTTCGTCGCAAGGCGGCCTTGCCGGCCTGATCGCGCGCGCCAACGCGCTGCTGGCGTCGATCCCCTACTGGTTCGTGGCACTGGTCGGCCGCATCTCCATCGCCGCCGTGTTCTGGCGCTCCGGCCAGACCAAGCTCGACGGCTGGCGCGTCTCCGACACCGCCATCGACCTCTTTCGCGACGAATACAAACTGCCGGTGATCGACCCGACGATCGCGGCCTATCTCGCGACCTTCGCCGAGCATTTCTTTCCGGTGCTGCTGGTGATGGGCCTCGCCACACGCTTTTCGGCGCTGGCGCTGCTGATCATGACTTTGGTGATCGAGATTTTCGTCTATCCCGACGCCTGGCCGACGCACGGCTCCTGGGCGGCGATCTTTCTGATGCTGATGATGCAAGGCGCCGGCAAGGTCTCGCTCGACGAATTGATTTCTCGCCGAAGCTGAACGAAAACGCCCCGCAGCAAGGCTGCGGGGCGCCCGGCGCTCATCTTCGTCGCGCGGCTATTTCGCGGATTTGACCTCGATCTTCTTGGCTTGCGCCGGCGCCGGCTTCGGCACCGTCACCTTGAGCACGCCATTCGAGATCGTCGCCTTGACCGCACCGGCGTCGACTCCCGCCGGCAATTCCACGCTGCGGTAGAACGAACCATAGCTGCGCTCCACCAGCCGGTAGTTCTTGTCCTTCTCTTCCTTCTCGGCTTTCTTCTCGCCGCGGATGGTGAGCACGTTGTCGGACAGATCGATCTGGACGTCCTTCTCTTCCAGACCCGGCAATTCCGCAGTGATCTCGATCTCCTTGTCGGTTTCCACCACGTCGGTCGCCGGCACGAGACCTTTGGTTTCCAGCGCACCAAGGGACGGCCAGCCGCGCCCGAAATCCTCGAGCATGCGGTCAAGCTCCCGGTGCAGTCCGGCAAAGGGATGGAAGTTCTGGCCGGCGACACCACGGTCGCGGCCGATGGGAATGAGGGATTTCAGCGTCATTGAGCACCTCCATCTGCCGTTCCTCACGGCTCGAACTGCTGTGTCACTATCGCTGCCGCCCGCGTCCGGCCTTGATCGGTGTCAAAGGGCTCAATGCACGGTGCTGCTGCGCAGTTCCTCGGATTCGATCACGGCACCAGACACCGGCTCGATCCAGACCATATGATCGCGCACCTTTTTCGCGCCGGCCGTATTCTCCGCCAGCACTTTCAGCGCGCCACGCTGGCGTTCGTCGAGAACGCAGCCGGACAATGTCACCACTCCGTCATGCACGATGACGTCGATGTCGGTCGGCGGCGCCCATTTTTCGCCTTTCAACGTGGTAAGAATCCGTTCTCGGATTTCGGCGTCGCCGGCCGTGGCCGGCGTGATCTGGTGCGTCAGGCTTGCCAGCGCACGCAGGAGATTGGCGCGCGTCACGATGCCGACGAGTTTGTCTCCGCGCAGGATCGGCACCCGCTTGATGTGATAGCGTTCCATCATCGCGACGATGTCGTCGAGCGGCGTCTCCTCGCTCGCCGTTCTGACCTCGCTGGTCATGACCTCGGACACCTTGCGGCCGTGCGCCTTCACATATTGTTCGGCGAGCGGGCCCGGACCCATGAGGAACTCGATCCAGCGCGGCTGGCTGTGCTGGGTTCCGGCTTCGGCGCGGCGCAGGAAATCGCCTTCGGTGACAAGGCCGACCAGATGGCCGCCGCGGTCGACCACCGGCAGCCCGCTGATCTTCCTTTGCAGCATCAGCCGGATGGCCTGGCTGATCGGAGCATCTGATTCCACCGAGAGTACCGGCTGGGTCATCACATCGCGTGCGCGCATGATGCCGCCTCCTTTATTGGATATAGTTTGGCAATCAATGGCGGCATCCTCCTTGCGATAGATCAAGGGGCCGCTGCGCCATGTCGGCGCATTCAAGTCGAATGCAAACCCGAAAGCGGAGCGAGAGCATGATCCGCAAGCTCAAATCGGGGCAGTACCGCCTCTATTCGCGCAAGAAAAATCCGAAGACCGGCAAGCGGCGCAATCTCGGCACCTTCCCGACGCGCGAGGCGGCCGAGAAGCACGAGCGGGCGGTGCAGTATTTCAAGCGCACGGGACATTGAGACGTGCCATCTGCGCGTCACGCGTTTCGCCCAATAATTAGGCGGGAACCGCATAATTTTCGCCATTGTATACCGACTATGACAATGGTCTGCTCGAAACCACAGGATCGGCAGGGACATTGCAGGTGCCCCGTGGTCGATGGTCCTTGCCGTACCGTCAATGACCTCTTGGTCGGCATGTGCGAAGCGCATTCGGGGGCATGCGGCAATATGAACATGGCTCCGGGTCCGGTGGGCCGGCCGACCACAGCGGCGGACTTGTTTCTGCAGCCCCCGCTTCACCATTTTCTGGCCAGGTGCCATGCCGCTCTCGCCGCCGATTGCAGCGGCGCCCTCCCCGATTACATCCCCGAACTGACCAAGGCCGATCCCGCGCATTTCGGCGTCGCGCTCGCCACCATCGACGGACATATTTACGAAATCGGCGACAGCGCCGTTCCTTTCACCATCCAGTCCATCTCGAAGGCCTTTGTCTTCGCGCTCACCCTGGAGATTCTCGGAGGCGAGCGCGTAGAGGCGACGATCGGCGTCGAGCCGAGCGGCGAAGCCTTCAATTCGATCCGCCTCAACGCCGACAACCGGCCGTTCAATCCGATGGTCAATTCCGGCGCCATCGCCTGCTGCGGCCTGATATTCGAAGTCGAGCGCGCAAATACTTTCGACCGCATCCGCGACATTCTTGGCCGCTTTGCCGGCCGCGACCTGGCGTTCGACGAGGCGGTCTATGCCTCCGAATCCGCGACCGGCGACCGCAACCGCGCCATTGCCTGGCTGCTGCGGAACTACGCCATCCTGCGCGACGACGTCGACACCATCCTCGACATCTATTTCCGGCAATGCTCGCTTCTCGCCACCGCGCGCGATGTCGCGGTCATGGCGGCGACGCTGGCGAACGGCGGCGTCAATCCGGTCACCGGCGAGCGCGTGATCTCCCCCTATGCGGTGTCGCGCACGCTCTCGATCATGACCTCGTCCGGCATGTACGACTATGCCGGCGAGTGGATCTACCGGGTGGGCATTCCCGCCAAGAGCGGGGTCGGCGGCGGCATCATGGCGGCCCTGCCTTCGCAACTCGGCCTCGGCACCTACTCCCCGCTGCTCGATTCGCACGGCAATTCGGTGCGCGGCCTGCGGCTCTGCGAGCGGCTCTCTGCGCATTTCGACCTGCATGTGCTCAATCGTCCGGGCGATGTCCGCACCTGCATCATCGCCGACTACGACATCGGCAGACTTGTCCGCCACGGGCGCCAGCCGCATGAGCAGGCGATCCTCGACGCCAACGACGATGCGACGCGCATTCTCGAACTCACCGGCACGCTCACCTTCGCCCATATCGACCACATCGCGCGCCGCATCCATGCACGGCCGCTCCCGTCATTCGTGATCCTCGACTTCCGGCGCGTGCCGCTGATCAGCAATGCCGCGGCCACGATGCTGGCGGAATTGCTGCGCGCGCTTGCCGGACAGGGGACGCGGCCGGTCCTGTCCGGGCTCGACCGCGGCTCCCCGAACTGGCTGCGCATCGCCGATCACCTGCCGGATACGTCCGTCCTGCGCAATTTTTCGCTGCTCAATGAAGCAGTCGAATGGGCCGAAGACCAGATCGTCTATCGTCATGGCGGCTTCGGCCGCTTCGGCGAAATAACTCCGCTGGAAGATCAGACCCTGCTGGCAGGATTGACGCCCGGCCAGATCGGAGAATTCGCGGCGCTGTGCACGGCGCGCGACTTCCATCCCGGCCAGCGCATCATCACTGCCGGTGATCCGGCCCTGTCGATCTTCTTCCTGCAGCGCGGACTGGTGAGCGTGAAAGTGCCGAACGGCGTGCGACTCGCAAGCCTCGTTCCGGGCAGTGCGTTCGGCGAACTGGCGCTGATCGCAGGCCCACGCACCGCCGATGTCTGGGCCGATACGTCCGTCGCCTGCCACGAGATCACGCTGGACAATTTCGAGCGGTTCCGTCTGGCGCATCCGGAGGCGAGCGAATTGATCATGCGCAACCTGGCGGCACTGCTGGCCCGGCGGCTCGGCCAGGCCAATGCCAAGATCAGCCTGCTGAGCGCGAACTGAAGATCGATCCGCTAGCCCCGTCGCTTCGCCGTTTGCGTCCCGCCCATGACACCCGTGGCCGCATGTCCGCGAAATTCGGCGATGTTCTGATACATCTTGCGCAGCACGCTTTTCACCAGCGCGACATCCTTCTCCGGCAGATTGCCCAGGGCCACCTCTTCGTGGGCGACCATTTTCGGCACAAGTTCATCGACGATGCCGAGGCCTTTCTTGGTGAGCCGCACCGTCACCTCGCGGTTGTTGGTGCTGGAGCGCGTGCGGGTGACAAAACCCTTCTTCACCGCGCCGGTGATCAGCCGCGAGACGGTCGGCGGATCGAGGCTGGTCGCCTCCGCAAGATCGATCTGCCGCAACTGGCCGCGATGCGCGAGCACCGCCAGCATGCGCCAGAGTGGAATCGTGATGTGGACCTGCTTCAGGCCCGGGGTGGCGAGGTCCACGATCCCGACGCCCACGCGGTTGATCAGGAAGGGCAGCCGGTCGTTCAGGTCGTAGATTTTGCGGGACGTCACGGGCAGACTCAAGCTCCTGGCAGTGGCCGGCATTCTGTCCGAAAGCCCTTGTCTGTCAACGCGAAGCGCCGCCGCCAGTCCGTTTGCTGCGCCGCAGCGACGATTTCCGCCTTGAGGCAGATAAATGCATTTACAACAGTTGCATTTACAAGTATCATCCCGGCAACAAGATCAAGAAACGCCGGGAAACGCGAACAGGAGCGGCCGCCATGGCGCAGGACAGCTTCAAATCCGACTTCCGCAAGGCGATGCGGCGCCTCACCAGCGCCGTCACCGTGATCACCACCGCGCATGACGGCAAGCGCTACGGCATGACCGCGACCGCCGTCACCTCGGTCTCCGCCGATCCGCCTTCGCTGCTCATCTGCATCAACCGCTCCGCCAGTCTGCACGAGCCGCTGATCTGCTCGGGCCGCTTCTGCGTCAATATCCTGCTCGCAGAGCAGACCGACATCGCGCAGGCCTTCAGCGGCGGCGTGCCGCAGGAACTGCGCTTCGGGCAGGGCCATTGGGGCTGCGACGAGGCCGACGTCCCCTTCCTGCGCGAGGCGCAGGCGAATATCTTCTGCGAGGCCGACGCCATGTCGAGCTACGGCACCCACAGCATCATCATCGGCAAGGTGTCGGACGTGCTGGTGCATGGCCGCGTCACGCCGCTGCTCTATCAGGACGGCCAATATACCGTCGGCCTCGGCGAAGGCGTCGACTGGGTGGTTCCGGTCGCGGGCTGGTGATTTCCCTTCGCCCTTCGAACCGCGCAATCTGACATTCGCTCCTCGGGGTAAGGCCAAGAAGAGAAAACGGAGTAAACCCATGGAATTCGGATATTTCACGCTCTCCGATAATCACTACGAAGGCAATACGCGCGACGCCAACACCTTCGTGCAGGACCTCACCAATGAGGCGCTCTATGCCGATCAGCTCGGCATGCATTCGGCCTGGATCGGCGAGCACCACTTCAATTCGCTGGGTGTGAACTCCTCGCCCGAGATGGTCTTGGCCTATATCGCCGCGCGCACGAAACACATCCGCCTCGCCCCCGCCGTCACCGTGCTGCCGCTGCACAACCCGATCCGCGTCGCCGAGCAATGGGCGACGCTCGATCTTCTGTCCGGCGGCCGCGTCGATTTCGCCGCTGGCCGCGGCTACGACCGCCGCGAATACATCCCCTTCGGCATTTCCTTCGACAACAACCAGTCGATCTTCGACGAGGGCATGGAAGTCCTGCGCAAGCTCTGGTCTTCGGGCGGCAAGCGCATCGACCACAAGGGCCAGCATTATCAGTTCGAGGATGTGCGCATCACGCCGCAGCCGCTGCAGAATCCGATGCCGATGTATGTCGCCTCCTTCTCCAAGCCCTCGATCGAACTCGCCGCGCGGCTGAATTGCGGGCTGATCGTCGCGCCCTTCGCCGCCGCCATGAGCTTCGGCGGATTGAAGCAGGTAGCCGATCTCTATCACGAGAGCTGCGCCAAATACGGCACCACGCCGCACCGCCTGATGTGCAGCTACTTCACGCATTTCGCCGACAACGATGCGGAAGAGAAGGCGCAGCGCGCGCGCCAGATCCGCTACTACAAGGAATGCGTGATCCCCTCCTTCCCCGGCGACCCGAAGACCGCCCCTCCCAGCTATCGCTACTTCATCGACATGGTCGAGCGTCTGCACAAGGTGAAGCCGGAAGACCTGACCGAGAATTCGGTGCTGATCGGCAATTCGGCGCGCATCACCGACATCCTGAAGAAGGTCGAGGCCGCCGGCTTCGACGAGGTGATCCTCTACTTCAATGTCGGCATGAAGCCGCACCAGCAGACCAAAGAAGAGATGCACCGCTTCATGAAGGAAGTCGCGCCGCATTTCGAGGGCAAGCACAAGCTGCGCGCGGCTTAACCAGCGCAGTATCCTCCCTGACCTCCTGGCCCGCCGATGCATCATCGGCGGGCTTTTTCTTTGAGCGCAGGTTGGACGCCGCCAATAAGAAGCCAATAAGAAGAAGAGGCTCAGCTCACACGCAGCTTGCAGCAGTCCGGGGGCGGAACCGGCGGCAGTGTGCGCTTGGATCGTCGCAAATTTGACGTTGGCAGCGGCGAAACTCTGCTAGATTCGGCCTTGTCCAAGGAATCGCGATCTCACCCTCATCGACGCGCGGGCCGCAGGCCGCAAACCGGAGCATGGAATGGTCATTCGATCCACGGGCGCCGCAGAGATACGGCTTTGGAACTCTTCCGTCACAGCGATGCTGGCTGCGATGGCCGTACTGACGATGTCGGCCACCGCTGGCGCCCAACGCGAGCCGCGCCGCGCGCAGGCCGCCGAGGAAACGGCGCAGCGCCAGACAGGCGAGCCGATCATGGCCATCGTGTCGACCAAGACCCAGCGGGTCACGCTCTACGACGCCGAGGGCTGGATCCTGCGCGCGCCGGTCTCGACCGGAACGACGGAGCGCGAGACGCCGGCCGGAGTCTTCGCGGTCGTCGAGAAGAAACGGGACCACCGCTCGAACATGTATGACGATGCCCATATGCCGCATATGCAGCGCATCACCTGGAACGGCATCGCGCTGCATGGCGGCCCGCTCCCTGGCTATGCCGCGTCGCATGGCTGCGTGCGGCTGCCCTTCGGCTTTGCCGAGAGGCTGTTTGACAAAACGCGAATCGGAATGCGGGTGATCATCGCTCCGAACGATGCAGCCCCGGTCGAGATTTCGCACCCGGCCCTGCTGGTGCCGAACAAGGATGCGCTCGCGGCGGCGCCGGCGCGTGCGGAACCGCTCATGCGCGAGGCCGCGGAGGCCGTCCAGGCGGCTGACGAAGCGGCGCGACTGGCGAAGACCTCAACGCGCGAGAGCGCAGCGCTGACGGCATTCCTGCGCAAGCTTGAACAGGCGAGCAAGCGCGCGAGTGCGGAGCTTGCGTCGATCGACAAGGCCTTGGCCAACGCGAAGACGGATCAGGCGAAAGCCCGCGCCGAAGAGTTGAAGCAGAAGGCGGCGCAAAGGGCCGCCGATGCGGCAACGCAATTCGAGACCGCGAGCGCCAGCGCAAAGGACAAGCTCGCGGCACTCGCGGCCGCAAAGGACGCCGCCAAGGCGGCCGAAGCAAGAAAGGCTGCGGCGGTCAAGGCCGCCGATGACGCCAGGCTCGCGCTGGAGCCGGTCTCGATCTACATCAGCCGTGCGACGCAGAAGCTTTACGTGCGGCGCCCCACGCGCAAGCCCGTGCGCGACGGCGGCGAATATTTCGATGCGACCATCGAGGTGCCGGTCAGGATCAGCAACCCCGGAAAGCGCATCGGCACGCATGTCTTCACCGCGATGGCGAAGAGCGACTCTGGCTTGCGCTGGAGCGTGGTGACGATCGACGAAGGGGACGACGCCAAAAGCGCGCTCGACCGCATTGCCATCCCGCAGGATGTGCTGGACCGCGTGGCGCCGACGGCCTTGCCGAGGTCCTCGATCATCATTTCGGACGAACCGCTCAGCGCGGAGACCAACTACCGCACCGAGTTCGTCGCGGTGCTCAGCAACCACCCGCAGGGCGGCTTCATCACGCGCGAGCGCACGCCGTCCGATATGATCATGGCGGGCGACGACTGGCGCGACGACGGCTACGATCCGTTTTTCCGCGACCGGCGCTTTCGCGGCGGTCCATACAATCAATACAACCAGTACCAATACAACCGGCCGTTCCAGCAACCCTACCGCCAACCATTTCCGTTCTTTCGGTGATGGCGAGAAAGGGCTGGAACCTCATCCCATACATCGCGATCATTGCCGTGATCGGCGTTCTGGTGCTTCAGCAGACCGGCTCGATACCGCATGACAGCGTTGGCGGGTCGATGGTGATCGCGGCGGCGTTTCTCGCCGCTATACTGGTTGTCGCTGTCTATGAGGCATTGACGCAAAGGCGGGGTGTGCTTGGCTGGATCGTGAACATCCTTGTCTCGTTCGCCGCCCTTTTTGTGATCGCCCCCCTCGGCGGCATGATTGTCGCGCTGCTCTTCAGTACGGGTACGTCGCTGGCGAAATCGGGAGATGGCGTCATGTCTCTGGCGCTCGCCGTCACGATGCTCATCGTGCTGTTCGGAACGTGGGGCGCGCTGCAGATCGTGAACCGGTGGCGATGAATTTCGGCCCGCACACGGCCGACAGAGCAGTGGGGCGAACCGCATGACATACATCTGGCTGTTTGCCGTGACCGGCATCCTGCTTCTTCTGTTGATCGGTGCGATTTCCGGCTCGAGCGTCGGCGGGCCGATGGCGATCGCGCTGGCTTTTATCGCCGCCGCGCTGGCTGCCGGGATTTACGAAGCAAGGGCGAAGAATCGGAGCGCACCTGGCTGGATCGTGAACATCGTTGTCTCGCTCGTCGGCGGTATTGCGGCCATCATCCTCGGCGGGATGGTGATGGAAATGATCCTCAGCGGCGTGAATCTGGGTGGGCCGCTGGCGGAACATCCCCTGATGGTTGTCGCGCTCGCTGCCATGATGGCCGTCACGCTGGCGGGAACGTGGGGGGCATTGTGGATCGTCAACCGGCTGCGATGAGTTTGTCGACAGACCGCTTCATGAAGGAAGTGGCGTCGCCGTTCGAAGGCAAGCACAAGCAGCGCCAGGCGGCGTAAGCCGCACGGCGATCATAAAAATCCTCCCTGACCTTCCGCCCGCCAGTGCCTCGCATTGGCGGGCGTTTTCTTTCGACCAAAGCGCCGACATATGCGCCGCCCACGCGCGCCCATTTGCGGCCGGAAGCACGGTCTTGGGCCCATAAACATACAGAGCATTCGTTATGTAACTTGACTCCGGCTTCGGGCGACGCGCATCATTCCCGCGACCGGCCGGGAGAGCCGGCCTGGAGGATCTGATGCGACGCAATGCCGTGAGCGCCCGCAGCGCGGCGAGACAAGCGGCGTCCGCGCGTCCCTCCCTCGCCCGCCGGCTGCCGCGCCGCACGCAGGAATCGCGCAGCAAGGCCGCCCGCGAGAAGCTTCTGCAGGCAACGATCGAGGTGCTGCAGGAGCGCGGCTATAGCGGCCTCACCACCAAGGAAGTGGCGCAGCGCGCCGGGTTCTCCAACGGCGCGCTGATGCACCATTTCAGCACCAAGGCCGATCTCGTGATCGCCGCCGGCGCCCATATCTACGAGCGGCACATCGAGAACGGGCGCAAGGTCGCGGCCAGCGCCGCCGCGCGCAAGGACCCGCTCGCCGCCTTCGTCGACGATTGCGTGGACGTGTATCTCGGCGCGAGCTTCATTCCGACAACTGAGATGATGATCGCCGCGCGCACCGATCCGCTGATGAACGCGCCGTTCGACGCCTTCATGCAGCGTTATCGCAAGACCATGAACGAGATCTGGATGCAGGCCTTCACGCGTGCCGGCTGGAGCGAGGAAGACGCCTCATTCACGATCATGTCGACGCTCTACATCATCCGCGGCATGGGCATCAACAGCGTGTGGCAGAAGAACCTCCCCTATTACAAACGCATGCTGCGCGAGTGGGTGCGCCTGGCGCAGAAAGGCGCGCTCAAGGGGGACCGCATCGACATCCGCTAAGACTGGCCACCTTCAACAAGAACAACGCAAGGGAGAGACATGTGAGCATCCAGCAGAACATCGATCGCATCCAGACCACGCATATCGGCAGCCTGCCGCGGCCGCATGCACTGCTCGACACGATGAAGGCGAAGTATGCCGGCAAGCCCTTTGACGAAGCCGCCTACGACACCGCCTTGCGCGAGGCCGTCAGGGACGTGGTCAGAAAACAGGCCGAGTGCGGCATCGACATTGTCACCGACGGCGAATTCTCGAAACCCGGCTTCTTCACCTACATCCAGGAGCGGCTGGAAGGCTACGAGGCGCGGCCCAACCAGAAAATGGCGCTGTTCCAGAAGGAGGTCGAAGCCTTTCCGGAATATTACGCCGACTATTTCAAGCAGGCGATGATGGGCGGCGCCATCGTGCCGCTCAATCCGGTGGTCTGCGTCGGTCCGGTCAGATATCGCGGCGAGAAGGCCGTGCAGCGCGACATCGACAATGTGAAGGCCGCGGCGAAGGCCGCCGGCATCCCCGACCATCATGTGTTCCTGCCGGCCACCGCCCCCTCCGGCGTCGGCGTCAACGAATATTACAAGAGCGACGAAGAGTATTTTCATGCCCTCGCCGCCGAGATGCACAAGGAATACAAGGCGATCACCGATTCCGGCATCCTGGTGCAGATCGACGACCCGTTCCTGTCCGACATTTTCGTCGAGCCCGGCCTCGACGAGAAGCAGATGAAGCAACGCGCCGAGATCTATGTCGAGGCGACCAATGCCGCACTGAAAGGCATCCCGGCCGAGAAGGTGCGCTTTCATACCTGCTACGGCATCAACGAGGGACCGCGCATCCACGAGGCCGCGCTGGCCGACGTCATCGCATATGCCCTGAAGATCAACGCCGGTTCGGTCAGCTTCGAGGGCGCAAATCCGCGCCACGAGCACGAATATCACCTGTTCGAGACGGTGAAGGTGCCCGAAGGCAAGGTGATCTGTCCTGGCGTGGTGACGCATGCCAGCAACATCGTCGAGCATCCCGAACTGATCGCCGAGCGCCTCGTCCGCTATGCGAATCTCGTCGGCCGCGAGAATGTCATGGCCGGCGCCGATTGCGGCTTCTCCTCGCAGGCGCTCTACAAGACCGAGGTGCATGTCTCCGTCATCTGGGAGAAGTTCAAGGCGATGCGCGCCGGCGCCGACATTGCGACCAGACAGCTCTGGGCGCAGCAATCCAGAAAAACCGCTTGATCAAGACGGGCCGGCCAACGGGCCGTCAGGGCAGGAAGAAGCGCTGCGCCGTGGCAGGCCGCATCCCGATCGTGTCGCCACGTCGCCTTGACGCCGATCAAGGCGACGCCAATAGCTCCCTGCCCTAATTCAAAAAAACGATTGGCAGGGTGGAAAGCGATGACGTCGATCTCCGGCAGAGCCGACCCGGTCGTGCGGGCAGTGAGCGCCGCCGACATCGCCGAGGCACTGGTCCAGGGCCTGCGCGATTTCCAGGCGGCGCCGCGCTATGGGCTCGTCTTCGGCGCGCTCTACGCGCTCGGCGGCATTCTGGTCGTCGCCAGCGTCACCGCCTTCGGCATGGTCTATCTCGCCTATCCGCTGGCCGCGGGCTTTGCGCTGATCGGCCCCTTTGTCGCGGTCGGGCTTTATGAAGTCAGCCGCCGCCGCGAGACGGGCGAGCCCCTCTCCTTCGCCGCGATCTGGTCCGCCATGACCGGCCATCGCGAGCTGGCCTGGATGGCCTTCGTCACGCTGTTCATCTTCATCATGTGGATGTACCAGGTGCGTTTCCTGATGGCGCTGTTCTTCGGGCTGAAGGCGTCGTTCACCAGCCTGCCGCAATTCATGACGGCGGTGCTGACCACCAACGAAGGCCTGCTCTTTCTCATGGTCGGCAACGTGATCGGCGCCGCCTTGTCGCTGATCCTGTTCTCGCTGACGGTGGTGTCGTTCCCGCTGCTGCTCGACCGCGACGTCGATTTCGTCACCGCCATGGTGACCAGCGTGCGCGCGGTGGTGACCTCGCCGCTGCCGATGATCGGCTGGGCCGCCGTCATCGTGATGCTGCTGGCGGTCTCGGCGATCCCGTTCTTTCTCGGGCTTGTGGCGACGCTGCCGGTGCTCGGCCACGCGACCTGGCATCTCTACCGGCGTATTGTTGCGCCGGTGGCCGCGCCGGCGCTGTAGGGACGATCGCGGTTCGCGAAGTACTCGACGACTCCGCCTGACGCGTCATCGGCATGGGCCTCACTCTTCGAGACGCGCTCCTGCGGAGCGCTCCTCAGGATGAGGTTACAGGTTTGTCAGTCCGACAACGTCCCTCCTCATCCTGCCGCGCGCCGTCAGGCGCGTCTCGAAGGATGAGGCCCCAAAGGCATCAGCGAACCGCTATCCCAGATTCAGCTCCTGGAAAAAGTCATTCCCCTTGTCGTCGATGATGATGAAGGCCGGGAAATTCTCCACCTCGATCTTCCAGATCGCTTCCATGCCGAGTTCGTGGAATTCGATAGTCTCCACCTTCTTGATGCAATGCTCGGCGAGGTTCGCCGCCGAGCCGCCGATGGAGCCGAGATAGAAGCCGCCGTGCTTCTTGCAGGCCTCGCGCACCGCCGCCGAGCGGTTGCCCTTGGCGACCGAAATCAGCGAGCCGCCCGCCGCCTGGAACTGGTCGATGTAGGAATCCATCCGCCCGGCCGTTGTCGGCCCGAACGAGCCCGACGCGTAGCCCGCCGGCGTCTTCGCAGGTCCCGCGTAATAGACCGGATGGTTCTTGAAATAGTCGGGCAGCCCCTTCCCCGCTTCCAGCCGCTCGCGCAGCTTGCCGTGCGCAAGGTCGCGCGCGACCACCATGGTGCCGGTGAGCGAGAGCCGCGTCTTGATCGGATATTGCGACAGCGTCGCGAGAATCTCCTTCATCGGCCGGTTGAGGTCGATCTGCACCACCTCGCCGCCGAGCTTGCTGGTGTCGATGTCGGGCAGATATTTCGCCGGATTGTGCTCCAGCTCCTCCAGATACACGCCGTCCTTGGTGATCTTGCCCATCGCCTGGCGGTCGGCGCTGCACGAGACGCCAAGCCCGATCGGCAATGACGCGCCATGTCGCGGCAGGCGGATCACGCGCACGTCATGGCAGAAATATTTTCCGCCGAACTGCGCGCCGACGCCGAGCGACTGCGTCATCTTGTGGATTTCCTGCTCCATTTCGAGATCGCGGAAGGCGTGGCCGTCCTCCGACCCTTTAGTCGGCAGGGTGTCGTAATAGCGGCAGGAGGCGAGCTTCACCGTCTTCATGGTCAGTTCGGCGCTCGTGCCGCCGATGACGATGGCGAGATGATACGGCGGGCAGGCGGCGGTGCCGAGCGTCAAAATCTTTTCCTTCAGGAAAGCGAGCATGCGGTCGCGGGTGAGGATCGAGGGCGTCGCCTGAAACAGGAAGGACTTGTTGGCCGAGCCGCCGCCCTTGGCGATGAACAGGAACTTGTATTCGTCCTCGGCGTCGCCCGCCCCTTGCGCATAGAGCTCGACCTGCGCCGGCATGTTCGATTTGGTGTTCTTCTCCTCGAACATGGTGATCGGCGCGAGCTGCGAATAGCGCAGATTGCGCTTCAGATAGCTGTCCCGCGCGCCTTCGGCGAGCGCGGCCTCGTCGTCGCCTTCGGTCCAGACCAGCCGCCCCTTCTTGCCCATGATGATGCAGGTGCCGGTATCCTGGCACATCGGCAGCGTGCCGCCGGCCGCGATATTGGCGTTCTTCAGAAAGTCATAGGCGACGAACTTGTCGTTGCCGGACGCCTCGGGGTCGTCGAGAATATTGCGCAGCTGCTGCAGATGGCCCGGCCGCAGATAATGGTTGATGTCGTTATAGGCTTCCTCGGCGAGCCGCTTCAGCGCCGCCTCCGGGACCACCAGCACGTCCTTGCCCATCACCTTCTCCACCCGCACGCCGGGCACATCCAGCTTGCGGTAGGGCGTCTTGTCCTTGCCGAGCGGGAACAGCGGGGTGTGCTTGTAGGCGGGCACGGGCGGGGTGACGGGGGCGTTCATGGGC